>JYMV01040775.1_pt1 | contig 12975 bp, 11 predicted proteins | sample 338911 | NCBI WGS metagenome assembly JYMV01 (sample SAMN03354496, study PRJNA234377) | hydrothermal vent metagenome | biome: Deep sea; feature: Hydrothermal plumes at the Eastern Lau Spreading Center, Western Pacific Ocean; material: Seawater | place: Tonga | collected 2009 | depth 2000 m m | reverse complement strand
GGCCAACTCTCCAGGTGTTGTGGTTCCTTGCATGACTTGTTGACCTCCGTACCAAATCAATATAGTCGAGACAAGAAAAGTAAGACCTAAAATCAATGGGCCAAACGAAGATGAGATGCGTACCTTCCCAATAGATTGTTCAAACGCGCTCTCGATTTCATTTTCAAACCGTTTTTTTTCGTAAGGTTCGCGGGTATAGGATTTTACAATCTTAATGGAAGAAGCAACTTCCTCAAATACAACCAGTGCTTGTGCGATTTTATCTTGTACTTTTTCTGAAAGATTACGCAGGCGTTTCCCAAAAATACGTGCGAATAACATCAATGGAGGTAAAACAAGAAGGATTAAACCTGTGAGCTTCCAATTGAGATAAAAAATAATAGCTAATGCCCCTACTAATGTGATCGTTTGTCGTAAAACGGCGACAGGAATTGATACCAGAGCATTTTGAATGACAGTGATGTCATTACTCATTCTAGATAAAATTTCACCCACGCGTCTGCTTTGGAAAAATCGCAAAGAAAGAGATTGAATGTGAGAAAACAGCTCGATCCTAAAATCGGCCGTAATGCGGTGTCCGATGAAACCCAAAATATAATTATGCGTGACTGCAAAAGCAGCTTGGAACAAAATGATAACTACCAGGTCTCGGGTCAAGCTGTTTAAAAGATCCGAGTTTTTTAGGACCACAACCGCGTTGATCATATTTCTTACAACCAGAGGTAAAGCCAAGCTAATCATTGAGGTCAATAAGAGGCACGCAAAGGCAAAGATAATACTTTTGGTGTAGGGGCGAGCATATTTCAGGATATTCGCAAACTCTTTCATTTATTCACGGAATCTTAGCAGGAGTATAATTTTGAAAAATTGGAAGGTGTATAATACTTCCTACCTAGATATTTTTCAATGATTTGTAAGCGGGGGCGTAGAGACATGTTTTGGTTGCCCAAAAGCATCCAAAGCATTTAAAAAACGAATAACGGAAACCGTAACTATATAGAATTAAATAAAAAAACGCATACTTATCAAAATTATTAAAAAACAGACTAAAGTTTTAATTAGATTGACCGTTACAGAGAACAGGAGAAGTTTCACCAGTGCTCAGAAAATGGTGAAAAAGCAATTGAAACTTTTACACTAGAAGTGCAATCGATTTTAATGTTTAAAAGGTTGGTATTATGGATTCTCAGGCAATAGGGCCGGTAGAAAAAAAAATAATTCAAGTAGACCGAAAGCTTTCTTCTGAAGGAAGCAAGGTGACTTCCGGTGGCTCAGCCACAGGTCAACCAAATGATACAGTCGCATTGTCACAGCGTGGACAAGCAGCAGTTAGTCAGCCAGTTCAAAGTAGCAGTGGCGGTCCAACAGGCTCTGAATTACGAAAAATCGATGTGACGGATGACAATCAAGTTATTATCAAGATTGTAGACGGTGAGACTCAAAAGGTGGTGCGCCAAATTCCACCGGAAGAAGAAGTTAGCCTGAAACAAGCTATTCAAGAGAATTTGGATGTTTTGGCCGATGATCTCGGTAGTAGCGAAAATTTAGACGATATCGTTTAACGGAAACTCGTTCTATTATTTACAAACTCTTCATCATTCCATCCAAATTCCATCCAATTTTTTACGTATTTGTGCCAATTGCATGAATAGCTAGCGTGCAAATCATAAATTTGCGCAAACAGACCTAATAGTCCCATCTCATCCTTTTGCAACACGCTTGACGTATTAAAAAACTGCGATCAGTCTTCAGCCTTTGGATGGGTTAAGATTTTTCATAAAGCGGGCGGTAATTTCTTCTGGGGTGTGGCGTACTCGTCCTGTCGATTTATCAAAAGAAGGTTCAACTTTGATTAAAAGAAAAGATGGCCCGTCTTTTCCCATCAGTTCTTGAAATGCCCCCTTGATATGATTTTTGTTTGTGATCTTTTTTGTTTGAAGGTATCCAGCACTTTGGGCAACTTTTTCCAGAGATACCGAATTGGATAGAGACCTTTGGCTTCCTGTCGATTCGTAGGTTTCGTTGTCTATGACAATGTGAAGAAGGTTTTTTGGAGCGGCTGCAGCAATCATAGCCAATGTTCCCATTGACATAAGAACGTTCCCGTCCCCGTCAATAATGATCGTTTTTTGATCTGGACGATTTATGGCTACTCCAAGCCCAATAGAGGAAGCGAGTCCCATAGACCCGATCATATAGAAATTTTCTTCCCGGTCCTTAATGTTAAATGATTCACGACAAATGTATCCGTTGGCGTGGATTGCTGGTTCATCCGTCAGGAGAGGAATAATTTCTTCAAATGCCTCAGTGCCCTTCATTAAAATATCCTTTCCCAACCAGTAAAGTGTATGGAAGGCCCTTCTCAATTTTTTGGCAAGCAGTATTTAAGGATGCCTCATAATTATCAGAAGACAGAACAGAATACTCCATGCTGGAAGTTTCCAACAGCTTCTGATTGATTTCTCCCATTATAATATGCTCTGGCGCGTCGCTCCTGTCTTCACCCCGCCAACTCATGATCACAAGCACAGGGATCTTATAAATTAGGTTTAAAGAAGTAAAAGCGTTGAGACAATAACCTAATCCAGAATTTTGCATCAGCAAAACGGGTAGCTTCCCAGCAAGATAGGCACCCGCGCAAAGCCCTACAGCAGCATCCTCTCTCACTGCTGGGAAATAAGGTGTTTTTGGGTCACTATCAATAATACGAATCAACCCTGAAAGAAGAGAACACGGTACGCCGGTATAAAAATCAAATCCCTTACTTAAAAGAAGTTTTGAAAAAATTTCAGAAGATAACATGTAGGGTTTTTACGAATTTACCAGTTTTCAACATTGCGTTCACCGCCGAATGTTTTTTGTAATTCATGAATACGTTTAACATATTCCTTAATACCTTCTAGGCCTTTAAATTCAACTCCCAGATCGAGGGCAGCCTGGTTAGACATAGGCTTCCCCTCTTCACCCATTACCCCTTCAACTTCTCCAAATGAGTCGACTGCTTCACAAATCATTCTGGCTAAATCTAGATTATGAATATGACCATCAATCAGGTGATAAATTTTCCCCGAGGCTTCACTGTTACCCAAAACTTTTGTAATTGCCTGACACACAGCGTCGATAGAGACATATTTAGTGCTCCCTTTAACATCCACGTTATAGTTAGTAGATAGAAAGTCTACCGTTTCAAACCATTCAGACTTTGGAAGATCGGGACGGACGGAGAATGGAAATATCAAAGGCACGATTTTGCGCATAAAAGAAGCAAAATGATTCGATTGATGATTTTATTGCTCCATACAGTGAACTGGGTTGAACCAGGTGAGATTCATCAAGTGGACTAGATTCTCCAACTGAGGGTTGAATGGTTCCAAATACCGCGCAGGCACTCATAAAAACCACTTGCTTCACTTTAGCGATTTTTGCCGCTTGGAGAAGATCGTATGAACCATTTACATTGACTGTGATATATTCATCCTCGGTTTTGGCAGGACCAGGAAAGTGAGCTAGGTGAATCAACGCGTCTGACCCTTCTACTAATTTCTGGAGAGATTCTTTATCTTCAAGACCTCCAATAACGTAATCCACATCCTCATAAGTTTTTAAATGGTCGACGATGCTATTTTCTCGAATGAGTGCCTTAATATCATTTGTACTTCCGTCTGCATTAGGAGTGGATAATAATTTAACCAAATGGGACCCGACTAAGCCGGTCACCCCGGTGATAGAGATTTTCATGTTTTAAACTCCAATATCAATGTGCGCGGAATTAAGGGAATATTTAACTCGATTTTTCCACGCGATTCTTTAAAAATCAAGGAACCCTTTGGTTCAGAACTCCAACACTTAAATCCGTGAAAATTTTAAGACGTTTGCATTAAGGCTAACTTAATGCGAACAAGTTGGACTTAGCGCAGGTTTCAATCATAGTATCTGAAACAGGAATCCAGAGATTATGGATAATAGTTACGCCTTTAGTCAACCGGTTTTTTAAGTTTATTTGAGTACGATTTTAGAGAAGTCAGCAATGTTAGAAAATAGAGAGGAGATATGCTTTAACAAACGAAGCCGGTTTTCCCTAAGCTCATCTTCCTTGGTCATGACCATAACGTGTTCGAAGAAATCATCTACAGTTTCTTTGATCTCGACAATTTTTTCCAGAGCCTGGGGGAATTGTTTTTTGCTTAGATAATTTTCTACCGGTTCTTTAACCCGTCTATATTCGTCGTAAAGTTTTTTTTCTGCTATTTCATTAAGTAAGGATGTTTGGATATCACCATCTGACTCCTCATTTAATATGCTAACTACCCTGCGGAAGGTTATAGCAAGAGTTTCAAAATAAGGTTGCTTTTTTAAATCGGATAACGCGACCACCTTCTGTCTAACGTCTAATAGCGAGTCTATGTTCGTAGATAATACGGCATCAACAGCATCGTAAGGATACTCTTCACCGATTAAAATAGTTTTGTAACGCTGTGAAAATAAAGTCTGAGTATGCATATGAATTTCGTCAGAAGTTAATTTTGTTTTACCCTTAAGCAGATTTATGCCTTTCTGGATTAGCGCGTCTAGTGAAACTTGCCAATTTTGGTTGCTTATAATTTGAATAATACCTAGGGAATGTCGTCTTAGCCCGTAAGGATCTTCCGAGCCAGACGGAAGAAGCCCCACTCCTATACAACCAAGAATGCTGTCTAACTTATCCGCAATGGAAACAACGGATCCTACTAGGGTAGAGGGAGGAGCATCCCCAGAAAAAGAAGGTCGGTAATGCTCCTTAATGGCTAAGCCGACTTCAGGGTCTTCTCCCGAGTGATCAGCGTAATAACCACCTATCACTCCCTGTAGCTCCGGAAATTCATATACCATTTGAGTGACTAAATCTGCCTTGCAAAGCCAAGCGGCTCGGGAAGCTTGTTTGATTTTTTCTGGGCAAACTTCAGCTGCTAAAAATTCGGCAAGAGCAACAATACGGTTTACTTTCTCATATGAAGTTCCGAGAGCTTTTTGAAAAGTTACATCTTTTAATAGCTCCACAAAGTCCTCTAGTTTTCTTTTTCGATCTTCATCAAAAAAGAACCGAGCATCTTCAAGCCTAGCTCGAAGAACTCGTTCATTTCCACGTAAGATTTCAGCGCCGGGTCCGGGCTGCACATTGCTAATAGTAATAAAGTATGGCAATAAGCCACCATTTTTATCTTCTAAGGGGAAATATTTTTGATGGTGCTTCATGGTGGTAATAAGTAACTCGTGAGGTAATTCAAGAAACCGTTTTTCGAAATTCCCTCTGATCGCAAAAGGATATTCGACTAGATAGGTGACCTCTTCAAGTAACTCTGGGTCTAGTGTTACGGTACCCTTCACTTCATTGGCAAGCGAAGTGACTTGATCAACTATAGATTTTTTCCTTACGATTGGGTCTATCATTAGAAAATGTTTTTCGCATGATTTAAGGTAATCATCGATTCCGTTTACTTTGAAGAAATCAGAACGCATAAATCTGTGTCCACGTGACATGTCGGAACAGGAAATTCCTTCATAGCTGAAATTTAGGGGTTTTGATCCAAAAAGTGCAACGATCCATTGGAGCGGTCTAACGAACGGGGTCTCCCGATTTCCCCAGCGCATCTTTTTTGGAAAGGGTATATTTCTTATAAGGTTAGGAAAAAAATCATTAAGAATAGTCGCGGTGGGTTGTCCTATTTTTTCTACTCGGGCACACACCACTTCTCCCTTGGATGTTTTTTCACGGGTGAGTTGGAACGGGTCTATGCCTTTCCCTCGGGCAAATCCTATGGCCGATTTGGTAGGTTTTCCTTCTTCATCATAAGCTAATTTAACATTGGGTCCGAAGTGAGTCTCTACAGCATCCTCTTGTTGATAGTCAACTTCATCAAATGAAATTACGAGGCGCCGCGGGGATCCAACAACTCTTGGCTCGCTGGCTTGGATCCTGTTTTTCTTAAAAAAAGATGGTATTTCTTCTTTAAGGTAGTCTAAGGCTAGGCCCATGAAACGAGAGGGTATTTCTTCGGCACCAATTTCTAAAAATAGTTCTGGCATGATTTAACACAAATCTATTAATTGAAAAAGAAAATAAAGCCTATATTAAGGCCAAGTTTGGATGCATTAAACTCTGGGTGTAAAGGTTCGATGATAGTTGAAGTTGTTTATTTATCAAGAAAAAAACAGAAGCCGTTTTTCTGTTATTGTGAGTTGGGAAAAAAATTTTGGATAACATAAATTAGGCGGGAGATTTTTTTAGTAGAGGATAATCCATTTTCTTGCGTTGGCAGACGTATTCTTTGGCGCAGAGGCGAGCAAGCTTTCTGACCCGCCCTATGTACCCTGTACGTTCCGTGACGCTAATAGCACCTCTAGCATCAAGTTGGTTGAATGCGTGAGAACATTTCAACGTAAAATCATACGCAGGCAAAACGAGATTTTTTTCTAAAAGTTCCAATGCCTCAGTTTCGTACATTTCGAACCATTCAAGAAACCGTTCTTTGTTTGCGGCCTCAAAATTAAAACTGGAGAACTGTTTTTCTGTTTCTAAGTGAACATCCCCATATTTTATAGTGTCACTCCATTGAAGGTCATATACATTATCGATATTTTGCAGATACATGGCGATACGTTCTAAGCCGTAAGTTAATTCCACGGTGACAGGTGAAAGGTCGATCCCTCCTACTTGCTGGAAATACGTAAATTGGGTGATTTCCATCCCGTCTAACCATACCTCCCACCCTAATCCCCAAGCACCTAGTGTGGGGGACTCCCAATCATCTTCTACAAATCGAATATCGTGTTTGTTAGGATCAATCCCTAACGCAATAAGACTATCTAGGTAGAGTTTTTGAGAGTCATCAGGTGAAGGTTTCAGGATTACCTGATATTGATAGTAATGTTGTAGACGGTTGGGATTTTCTCCATATCGCCCGTCGGTGGGTCGGCGGGAAGGTTCTACATAAGCTGCGCTATAAGGTTCGGGTCCAAGGACACGAAAAAAAGTGGTTGGGTTAAATGTTCCCGCTCCTACCTCAATATCATAAGGCTGGTGAATAACGCATCCATGTGATGACCAATAGTTTTGCAATGAGATGAAAACATCTTGAAATTTCATAACTGCCTGTTTATCAAACACTTTTCTAAAAGTCAACTCAACTGCTGTTGCTTGGTATATTGTACAGTTGAGCGAGTTAGAAATATATTTTTACCGGAAAATCTTCTATAACGTTATCATCAACGTTATCATCTTAAGTCCGTGACGAAATCGTTTGTTTTTTTATAAACTAAAATCAGGCTAATCACTTATGGAATTGTACTATGCACAGTGTTTATCGTACTGTATCCGTTGAAGATGTGGTCCGCATAGTTGATTTTTGCAGCAGTCACGCTGCAAAAAATGGCGGATTGTTTGAGGTTTACCCTGACCCTGAGGGAAACTTATTCATGGTTATTGTCAACTCATGTTCCGCATTGGATTCGAAGCATCAGTCCCACCCGTTAGGTTCGTTTTATTGTAACTATGCTGGTCCGGGAGTAATAACGATTGAGGAAGAAGATCCTCATTTCGATGGGGTCGAATCTCGTAGGAGGCATGTAACTGCGATTAAACAAGTGATTGACATTCTTCTGGCAGAAGGTTTCCCTGGGACTCAAATTAGTTTCAACGAATTGCCAGCTTTAAAATTTTAAGCAGAAGGGTTGCGGAAATATGGGAACAGGGTTAAGAAAATCTTGAGCAATTTTAACCAAATTAATTATCGACCAATACCCACTTCGATCAACTGATCATGGTACAAAAAAATTACATGGTTAGGATGAATAGATTTTAAAATTGCGTCTTGAACCGCTTCGCCCACCCGTAATTTCACATTACTATTGCTGTCTGTGGTCGCAATAATGTGGTTGGATGAGCTGTCCTTATCAAAAAATATGATTCCCTTAATCTTGATACCTGGAATACGCCCACTTTGAATTGTAGGCAGCATAGCGGATTTTTTTTTCGCCAAAGCAGTTGTGGACCGAATGAGGCTTTCGATTTCTTCCATGCCACTAGAGGTTGAGATCGGGGGAGCTTCTTCAGGTAGAAGTTTGGCAACCTGCTTAGAGGATAAATATTTGTTAGGTTTCGGTTTCGACGCTAATTCGTTGCTTGAAATTGCCGCCATGGGAACTCCTTCAAAAGCACGAAGTCTGGATAAATCTTTGAATGGGGGAGGTTGTTGTACCGGTGTTTTGTTGAGGACGTGTTTGCGTGAGCTCGATACTTCTTGGCTTGATGGCCAATAGGAAAAAACAGCTCCTCCTGCAATTAATAAACCCGCAACCATTGTCATTAGTAGAAAAAATTTAAGCCGCTCCGATTTTATTGATTTTGGATAAGCCGTGTCTTCTTTAAGGAGCATTCCCTTTAGATCAAGTTTCTGATCAAGGATACTTTTTTCCTCTTCAAGCTTCCTTAAGGTTTTTAGGATGGTACTCATGGATTAAGAAGCTTTGGCGTTTGGTAAATATTTGACAGACCATACAACATGATCTTGCTTTCCGTGCCAAATTGTCCATCATCTTTAATGTGATGTTTGCGTTGGAATTTGGCAACTGATAGTTGGGTGCTAGAGCCATAAGAAGGTGCTTCCCTTCCTTTGAAGAATCCAAGTAAGCGAAGATTTTTTTGTAGCCAGACGGCCTGCTTACCTTTAAAGCCGGTTCCAAAATATTCAGGCAGAGTTTCAAAGTTTTTCCATAAAATAATGGCTTTATGCGTCCACATAAGTTCAATCGTTTTGAGGGGCATCTCAATCTGATCCACTGAACCAAATATTCCGTCCTCGCCTTTTATAGAAACTAGCGAAAGATATTTCGTCCCTTGAGCGTTGGGAAGGGCAATTTCTAGAATCGCTGGATAATTTAAAATAGCAAGTTTGTCAAAGTTCGCGTTTAGGTCATATGCTAAAAGTTTCTGTTCCTCGGCAATAGATTGTAAGAGTGATTCACCTTTGTTTTGATAAGAGGCTATATCTATGTTCCATTTTTTTAAAACCCAGTTAGTTGCTTCCAGGCGACTCTCGTTAAGGGATAAACTCGCAAGGTAAGTTACTAGTTTATCTTGTTGAGAGATGACCAGAGGTTTGATGCTGGGGATGCGCCGAGCCTTTAAAAACTCAGTTGTGAGTGATTGGCCCGGAGCATTAGCCTCGTGGTCAGGTGTTATTGGCCCCGGTTTTTTTAGTGTTAAAGGTCCGGCTTGGGGTAAATCGATAATAGACACCAGAGGCTTTGATAAAATGTGGTTATTAGGGATGATAGGATTTTCTTTGATCAACAAATTAATATCTTTTTCCTCTCTATTGTCTTTGTTGAAATCTGGAAGCATAAAATAGTTAGCACCAAACAAAAGGATGCTCAGAGCCAGCAACCCAGGAAGAATACTTTTCCATAAAGTGTTTATCCAAGTTGGAAGTGGGTTGAGTCCTCCAACGTCCTTCACTGCTGGCCGCACAATTTTTGGGGTGATTTTTTTGGTATTCATTGTATACGCAATGAGTAGGGAGCGGTCGGCTAGAACGTTAATCATGCGTGGAATACCGTGGGAGTACTTAAAAATTAATTCGACTGCAGAACGCGCAAATTGTACCCTGCCTTTGCCTAACGCCACATTAATCCGGTGTTGGATATAACCCCTAGTTTCATCACGGTTAAGTGGCAAAAGTTCCCAATTTATGGTGATGCGTTGACGAAGTTGACGCAGCTCGCTTTTTTTTAGTAACTGATCGAGCTCCGGTTGGCCGATCAAGACAATCTGTATCAATTTTTCTGTTTCTGTTTCTAGGTTTGACAGGAGACGTAATTGATCTAAAACTTCCACCTGTAAAGCCTGCGCCTCGTCTATTATTACGACGACCCGGTGTCCTTTTTTTCTTTCGTTTAGCAGAAAGACATTGAGAGTATCTACGAGCTTTTTTTTACTATTCGTCTCAGAGGGTAAGCCGAGTTCCGAGTTTATGGTTTGTAAAAGTTCAAGCTCGTTGATTGCCGGATTAAATACGTAGGCAATACTAAAGTCGGCGCGGAGTTCCTGTAGAAAACTTCTACAGAGCATAGTTTTGCCCGTCCCTACTTCACCGATGATTTTAAGGAACCCATTATTTTCTTGCAGGCCATATACTAGGTGGGCTAGGACCTCCTTATGCTTGGGACTTAGATATAAATATTTTGGGTCTGGAGTCAGGTCGAAAGGTTTTTCTGAAAATCCGTAATAGTCTCGATAAACATTCAGTCGCGTAGATTTTTGATTAGACTGCCTATTTTTGTGAAGAGATAACTTCATTTGGTGTCCGGCTGCCTGAACAGAGTTAGGGGTTAGCCTAATCTTCTGAGCGTTAATTGATTGGTTATAGGCCGAACGTTTTTTATCGTTGGATAGAGTGTCGTATGCTTCTTGAACCAATGCAATGCGTTCCTCAAGAGAAGGTTGTATCGCATAAGAGAAGTTTTCAGTTGAAGAATCAAAATGTTTGATCATCCGGCCATAAGCTTTATTAATTTCTTTTTGAGTGGCGTTGTAGCTAACACCAAGAACGTCATATATGTTTTGTTGGTAAAGGTCAGTAGTCATAGGCGAGCAGTCATAATTTTTTAAATTAGTTGTCCAAAGAGTCAATAAGAATTGTCTCTGCATTCAGGCGGGGCAAGAAAACCGGTCAACGAATCCGTTGTGCGGGGACTTGGAGTATTCGCCCCTAATGCATTAATATACAAAGACTTCTTGTCGGTGTAAACAAAAATCCACTGTGCGTGTATGGTTAAGCCAAAAACTGTCCTCTATTTGCAGGCTAAAAAGTAACAAGCAGTGAGTTGTACCTTGGTGAAAGTATTTCCGATAATATCTGATTCTGCTTAGTCGTTTATTGTTCCTTGTTTGCTTAATGAGGCTAGTCATGACTACTTTTACAATTCGTTTTCGCGCGTTGCTTCCGATGACAAATTCCAAACCTTTGGAAAATGGTCAGCTAATTGTTGAGCGGGGACGCATTCGAGAAATTTTTTCAGACACAAATAGACCAATAGAGGGTGAATTGATCGACTTGTCGGATTGTCTTATTCTTCCTGGGTTTGTCAATGCTCATTGCCATCTCAGTCTTTCGGCTCTCAGGTGGCAGATTCCTCGTCGTCGTAGTTTTACGGCCTGGGTCAGGTCCGTGGTTGAAAAAAACGAACTAGTAAGTTGGGAAAACCGAGTGCTTGCTTTACACGCTCAGGCGAAGGTGATGGCGCGCTCAGGAGTAACTGCCCTAGTTGACTATATTCCTCAAGCAAAATTTATTACGGAATACTCTCTCCTTCCTTTCAGACAGACTTTGTTGCTTGAGGTGCTAGGTTTTCTTCCGTCGCAGGTTGAGCCAATAGTAGAAAATTTAGAGTTAGCCCTTAAGCAAAATATAACCGGAGGTGGCATGACTAAGCTCGGGCTGGCCCCACACGCCCCTTATTCAGTTTCGCCCAAGTTATTTCGTGAAGTGAGACGTTTGGCTGATAAATACAAGTGTCCATTATCGTGTCATGTGGCAGAGTTTCCCGAAGAGTTACAGTTTCTTCAGGATGGTACTGGTGACATGAAAGACTTCCTCGAGGAACGAGCAATGTATGATAATGATTGGAGTCCGCCAGCTTCAAGCCCAGCTCGATATTTGGATTCAATGGGTGTGCTTGATTCGTTAGTGGCGGTACATTTAAATTTAGCAGATGCTGACCTTGATTTTTTAAAATCTAAAAAAGTAAAAGCGGTTTTTTGTCCACAAAGCACGCGCTGGTTTCGGCGCGATAAGTATATGCCAGTTAGAGACTTACTTGATCTTGGGATGGTGGTTGGTTTAGGAACCGACTCGCTGGCGAGTAGCGAATCATTGAATTTTCTTGACGAAATTCGTGCCGCAGAAGAGATGTTGGTTGACGTGTCGAGAGAAGAACTTCTTCGCATGGCCACTCGAGGAGGAGCGGCTACGGTTGGTATGGACTGCGGTGTGATAGACAAAGGAAGACCGGCAGACTTAATAGGATTCCGGCTACGGGGGCAATTCGGTGATTGGTATAGCGTGCCTTTTGAGTCTGAGCGAGATAAGGTAGATTTCGTCATGCTGGATGGGGAAAAAGTGCTTTAAAAATTTTTTTCGTGGTCTTTCGTGTTTGAGGCAGAGAATGTTGATTGTGCGGGAGCTGTTTTTTTGTAAAGTTGTATCGGAGTATTGGGTTTTTGGTATTCAAGCAAGTTTTGACTCACTAGAAAGCGAGAAAGTCTTTTGTCTAAAGGTTTTTTAAGCAACAACCGAAAAAAAAATAGCAGTTTTGAAGGGCGGAGTGTGCCCATGTTCGGTTAGTAACACTTTTAGTGAGATTATTTTGCGAATAAAAATTGCCATTTTGTTAATTTTATCGTCGGTTTTTCTTTCAGGTTGCTGGTTAAAGGGCACCGGGAATTCTGGGATGGCCTTCAAGAGAATCACGCCGAAGATGGAAAAACGGATGGCATATTTGCTCGACAAAGGGTGCAATGAAGAGTACCAGTATCTCGACCCGGATATGGCGATGCTGTATTCCTTTCTTCCCGGCGGCGGTCAATTTTATACAGGGGAGAAAAAAAAGGGAGTTCTTTACCTCTTGTCCACGCCATTTATTTTCCCCTACCTAGCGTCATTCAAAGATGCTCAAAATTCAGTTGATTATTACAACTTCAAATACACGATTAAATTTTGCGCGCAGAAGCTTGGTTTTGTTAAGCGAGTGAAACCCTAGACTCTTGATTTATGCCTTAGATCATTGATTAGTTTGTCTTATACAAGTTTAGTCCGGAATAAACTTTGCGAAAGGAGTGGGTGTTTTTTTGTAATAATTTAACCACTTGGTGTGAATAGCTTTGAAATTAGATAAATATTTTTAAAAAACTCAAAAATTATCTACAAAAAACGTCATATA
>JYMV01021358.1_pt1 | contig 12978 bp, 8 predicted proteins | sample 338911 | NCBI WGS metagenome assembly JYMV01 (sample SAMN03354496, study PRJNA234377) | hydrothermal vent metagenome | biome: Deep sea; feature: Hydrothermal plumes at the Eastern Lau Spreading Center, Western Pacific Ocean; material: Seawater | place: Tonga | collected 2009 | depth 2000 m m | reverse complement strand
AGATGCCCGGGACCACTGGTGGATGGCCCGGGATGTAACCTGACTTCTCGACCGTCTCGAATACCGGGCTGGCCAGACTCACATCGACGATCACACGATACATCTCCGGATCAAATATCGCCGAAAGGTAACGAACCACGTATTGTTCGACGATTTTCTTCTTCTCCAGGACATCCCCGGCTGTCACCTGTGGATTGTCGAGATCGTAGTAATTACCGGTGGTATCCGTGATGATGACCTTCTCCTTGGCCACCCCGTATGCCCCGGAAACATGCAATGCGATCGATCTGGCCATCGAGTGACTGAGTCCGGAAGGCCTCAGGTCGAGGTCGAGGTCGACCTGAACGCTGACGCCAGTAATCTTGCGCCTCGATGCGATGACCGATGCTCCGCTCGATCGATTGGGTGTCACACTCACGGAGTGGATCCCCTCGAGGCGAGCAAGGTCCTCCTCGAGTTGCTCGATCTGCGACCGTTCCCAGCGCTGTTCACGCTGCCTGGCACTGTCGATCAGCGATCCAGACTGGTTTACCCAGTCAAATGGATCCGCTTGCTCCGCCGTTGCTGTCTTTGCATGGAGCAGAGAAAACACCTCGGAAGCGCGGATGCTTGGCACCTGGAGGCCACCCGAGGCGCTGAAGCGAAACTCGATCTGATGGCCCTTGAGGATCTCGGTGAGTTCGAAGTCACGTTCGACATCACCGACCGGGATGTCGATCCAATCTTGCTTCAAGGATGAAGTGAAGATGAATGCGACCACGAAGATGAGAGCAAAACCCACCCCGACGCGCCCACCAAATCCCAGTCCATCCCAGAACTTGACCAGATCGATGGAAGCACCGGTCTGTCGCGGACCATCAATCCCCTGGCTCGTACCCTGATTCACCATGACTCCCTCTTTCCGACCTGGCCCAGTTGCCGGGCCACAACCTCTTGGATTTGCCCACAGGCTGGTTGTGAACGACTCCACCCATGGGATGAGCAACTGCCACCGACAGTTGGATCGCATCGCCAATTTCCCACCCATTGTTCTTCGCGCGATTGGACTGGATTGAACGAACTCAACTGCTGCTGCGGTGCCAACGCAGCCGGCAGATTCGCAGTCCCCGAGATTCCGATTCGACTCGAAATTAATTTTGAGCGAGGTCGCTGGCCGTGGGTCGAAGGTGTCATCGGCTCTCCCCTCTGATCCAGCGACACCGGACAGTCCGGTGAAGTGGGCCGTTCACATCAACAGTGCAGGGTTCATGCCAGAAGCTCCGGAATGACCCGGATTGGCCTGTAATCCCCCATCTCGATCGTCACCTCACACCCGGCCATCCAGAATCGAGCAACGAGTGCCACTCGATGAGGCACTCGCGATCGAATGCAAACAGAACCCGGGCATGGGGCCGGCAGAAGCCTGACACATACTTTATAAAGTGTAAAGTGCAAAGACTCGTTGGTTCCGATAAGCATCAAACGGGGCTCGAACCCGGTGCGAGGAGCGTTTTGGGTGACACTCCAGACCGGGTATGATGGCGCCCTGTAACGCCCAATTCACCTGGATGGATGGCCCGTGACCCTTCTCCTCAGTGTCGTTTCGCTGACCATCTGCGTCTCTTTCCTCTGCTCCCTGCTCGAGGCGACCCTGCTTTCTGTCTCGATCCCGAGCCTCGAAGAGCGCCGAAAACGGGGCACCGGTATCCGCTGGCTGCTGGATCTGAAGAAGAATCGACTCAACGAGGCGATCAGTGCCGTACTGATCCTCAATACCATCTCGAACACGATGGGAGCTTCGATCGCCGGATACCTGGTTCACAAGGAGTATCCCGCGTGGGTCGCAGTATTCTCGGCTCTCTTCACCTTTCTGATCTTGACCGGAGCCGAGATCATTCCGAAGACTCTGGGCGTAGTGCATTCACGAAAGCTGTCGGGATTCGTCGGCGTATGCTTACACATCCTGACCGTCTTGTTGAAGCCAGCGATGGGCTTGACCCTCGCGCTGACGAGAATGTTCGGCAGCAAATCGACAGAACATGTTTCACGGGGTGAGGTAGAGGCGATGATTGACATGGCGGGAACCGACGGAACTCTTGCCGTACACGAACGAGAACTCTATCGCAACATCCTCAGGCTCGACGAGATCCGCGTCGGAGATGTAATGACACCGCGAACCGTGGTGTGGGACCTGTGGCAAGAAGCCACCGTCGGTGATCTTCTGGCCGAGAACAAGAGAAGCCATCTGCCGAGCCGGATCCCAATTCACGGCAAGTCCCGGGATGAGGTCACAGGATATATCCTGCTTCGAGAAGTGCTGTCGGCCAGCATCGAGGGAACTCCCGGCACTGCTCCCCTCTCACAGTTTCGTAGAGATATTCGATTCGTACCCGAGGTGGCGACCCTGCGCCAGGCGCTTGCTGATCTCACCAGCGGCAAGGATCCCATCGCAATGGTGGCGGACGAACACGGCGGTACGTGCGGCATCATCACCACTGAGGACCTGTTCGAGACGATTCTCGGCATCGAGGTGGTCGACGAACACGATGATGTCGTCGATCTTCGCGAGCGGGCGCAGAGCTTGAGAGAGAAGCGGCTCAAGCGGCTGAAGGAGTCTCGCTCCTACCACTCATCTGCCGATGATGGTGATGGAACGGTGTCAAACTAGTAATCTGAAGCGGTCATGGTCACTGGACAGGGTCGCGATGCAGTTGCAGGCGATGGTGGGGTGGCAGAGTGGTCTAATGCACCGGTTTTGAAAACCGGCAGGGTGTAACAGCCCTCGTGGGTTCGAATCCCACCCCCACCGCCAACACCCTGGATCCGGCACAGAGGAGAACCGATGAAATTCTTGAGCATCATCGTGGTCGCCATCGCCATTCTGACCATCACTTTCCTGTGGACAGGATCCAGACAGCAACGCCAGATCGATCTCCTTGAACAACAACAGGTCGACCTTCAACTCGAGGATTCACTACTTCGCGGGGAGGTGCAGCGGCTCGACGGCGATGTGGAGCGTATCGAAGAATCAGTCGGCAGCCTCCGGACCGATCTCCAGGGAATTCAAACGGGGGTGGCAGAGCTCGATGAGAGGCTGAACACCAGAACAGATCAACTGGATGAGCAGGTGGAGGACATCGCCCGGAGCAGCGAGGATCTGGGGCAATCGCTGACCACCCAGCTGGAGAATCTGAAAAACAGCCAGACTGTGGAGTTGCAACGCCTGCAGGAGGCACTCGGCAACTCCTCCGAAGATAAGCAGGCGTTGCTCCAGAAGATCCAGCAACTTGAGGATCAACTGGCAGTCACCCACAGAAGCCACCTGGAACTGGTCCGGCGACAGCAGCAGACGGCTCTGAGAATCGACGATCTGATGTCGATCCAACTACAGATGCAAGAGGCTCTGTTACGGCTGGAACAGCAACGAAGAGATCCCCCCGACCCCAGAAGGTGAACTCAACCGTACCTGTTGCGCTATCCCCCGGGGTAATGGAGTCCTATACTCCGGGTTCCAACGACTCACTTACGGAGGCCCAGGGGATGTCCTTTGACCCGTCAATCACCAGTCAGGAGCAGATTCGAAGCCAGTTTCTCACCCATCTGCGGGAGAGAATCCTGGTCATCGATGGAGCGATGGGGACCGCCCTGCAGGATCTAGACCTCTCGGCGGCAGACTTCGGTGGTGAAGACCTCGCAGGATGTAATGAAAATCTGGTGCTCACACGACCGGATGTGATCCGCTCGGTGCACAGGCAATACCTCGAGGCAGGCGCCGATGGCATCGAGACCGATACATTCGGTGCCACTCCCCTGGTACTCGCTGAATACGGCCTGGCTGATCTCGCTGAGCAGATCAATGTCGTCGCCAGCGAACTGGCGCGAGAGGCAGCGGATCAGTATGGCACCGAGGAGAGACCTCGCTGGGTTCTCGGATCGATGGGACCCACGACAAAAACTCTTTCCGTGACCGGTGGCATCACCTTCGATGAAATGCGTGAACACTTCAGGGTTCAGGCTCGCGGCTTACTTCGAGGAGGCTGCGACATCCTGCTGCTCGAGACGATTCAGGACACCCTCAACCTGAAAGCGGCGCAATTCGGAATCGAGGCTGCTTCCGACGATGTCGGATTTTCGCGACCCGTCGCGATCTCATGCACCATCGAACCGATGGGGACGATGCTCGCAGGACAGTCCATCGAGGCCTTTTATGCCAGCGTCGAACACTTCCAGCCGATCTTCATCGGAATGAATTGCGCCACCGGCCCACGATTCATGACCGATCACCTCAGAACCCTCTCGAACATCTCGGCATTCCCCGTTTCAGTCTATCCAAATGCTGGCCTGCCAGATTCCGATGGGAAGTATGAAGAGACCCCGGAAATCCTCGCGGACCATCTGCAACCCTTCATCGACCAGGGCTGGGTCAATCTCGTTGGAGGCTGCTGCGGAACGACTCCTGAGCACATCCGAACCATGGTGCAACGGATCGACGGTGCAAAGCCACGCCCATGGCAAACCCCTCAACATGCTCTGATCTCCGGTATCGAACTGGTCGAGATCAATGAGGACAATCAGCCGCTCGTGGTCGGTGAAAGAACCAATGTCATCGGAAGTCGCCGATTCAAGAAGATGATCGCCAGAGATGAGTTCGAGAAGGCTGCAGAGATTGGCAGGCGCCAGGATCGCGGTGGCGCGCACATCATCGATGTTTGCATGGCAGATCCTGATCGGGAGGAGATGGAAGACATGCTTCGGCTTCTTCCGCTGCTGAATCGGATGACGAAGGCGCCATTGATGATCGACTCGACTGATTCAGCGGTGATCGAAGAATCTCTGAAACTGTGTCAGGGAAAATCGATCATCAACTCGATTAACCTGGAAGATGGTGAGGAGAGGTTTGAATCCGTTGTTCCCCTGGCAAGACGCTACGGTGCCTCTCTCGTTGTCGGATGTATCGACGAGGACCCGGATGATGGAATGGCTGTCACGGTCGATCGGAAACTAGAAATCGCTGAGAGGTCATACAAGTTACTCACTGAAAAGTATGGCATCCCTGAAACGAACCTGATCTTCGACCCTCTGGTGTTCCCAGTTGGCACCGGTGACCAGAAGTACTCCGCCTCTGCAGCTGCAACCATCGATGGGGTCAAGGCGATCCAGCAGCGGTTCCCCCGCTGCAGTACCGTACTCGGCATCAGCAATGTCTCCTTCGGACTCCCCCCGGCCGGGCGCGAGGTCCTGAACTCTGTCTTCCTCTATCATTGCGTCCAGGCGGGATTGACGATGGCCATCGTCAATTCCGAGCGAATGGAACGCTATGCGAGCATTCCTGAACAGGAACGGCAACTATGTGAGGATCTGATCTGGCAACGGACATCAGATCCGATCGCAAGGTTCACGGAGCATTTCCGCGGCAGGAAGATAGCCAGTGAAGGACAATCTCCGCTGCTCGATCTTCCGATCCCCGAGCGACTCGCGCGGAACATCATCGAGGGTACCAAGGAAGGGATAGAGGAGGCTCTCGCAGAAGCACTCGAAATCTACGACGCCCCTCTCGATGTCATCAACGGTCCACTGATGAACGGAATGGCGGAAGTAGGTCGCCTCTTCAATAACAACGAGTTGATCGTCGCAGAGGTGCTACAAAGCGCCGAAGCGATGAAAGCCGCGGTAGCTTTCCTTGAACCTCACATGGAAAAGAGCGATTCCGCTTCCCGTGGAAAGATCCTTCTGGCTACCGTCAAGGGTGATGTCCACGACATAGGAAAAAACCTGGTACAGATCATTCTTTCCAACAACGGGTTCGAGGTGATCGATCTGGGAATCAAGGTCCCGCCCGCTCAGTTGATCGAGGCGGTCAAAGAGCATCAACCCGATGCCATAGGCCTCTCGGGGCTGCTCGTGAAATCTGCCCATCAGATGGTCGTGACCGCCGAAGATCTACAGGCGGCAGACATCGAGTTGCCGATCCTGGTCGGAGGCGCCGCCCTTTCCGAGAAATTCACTGCACTCAAGATCCAGAAGGCGATCAACTCGACCGTGATCTATTCTCGAGATGCCATGGATGGGTTGCGGATCGTCAATGAGATCCTCGACGAGGCACGACGCGATGACTTCTTGTTGGAGGTCAGGCGCGATCAGGACCGGATCCTCAGCGGTGGATCCACCGCAACAAGCAGTTCCGTCGCCCAGATCACACTCCCCGACAGGTCTCCTGCCATCTCCATCCTCGAATCTGTCCCTGCCATGCCGGATTCGGAACTTCATATCGAAACCCAGGTAGATCCGAGGGAAATTTTCTCCCTCATCAATCCTCAGATGTTGTACGGAAGGCACATGGGGCTCAGAGGTAACTTCGAGAAGAAGATCAAGGCCGGCGACAGCAAGGCCCTTGAATTACAGACCCTGATACATGAACTGCTCGAGGAAATCATCCAGCGAGAACTGCTGATTCCAAAGGCGATGTGGAGACACTTTCCGGCCAGTGCTACCTCGAAAGAGATCGTCATCCACGATCCAACATCGTTGGAACCGCTCGAGAGAATCTCATTTCCTCGACAGAGGAAGGCGCCTCACCGCTCCATCTGTGACTACATCCTTCCTGCAGACGATGACGGTCGCCCCCGGGATCATCTGGCGATGATGGTGACGACTGCAGGCGCAGGCGTCCGGAACCAATCTCGTGCCTGGATGCACGCCGGGGAGTACCTCAAATCGCACTCGTTGCAGGCGCTGGCCGTGGAGATGGCGGAAGGACTCGCAGAGCGAACCCACCGACAGATTCGCGCCAGCTGGGGGCGTCCTGATCCCGATACGATGACCCCCATGCAACTGTTCCAGGCAAAGTACCCCGGCAAACGCTATTCATTCGGGTATCCGGCCTGCCCCGATCTCTCCTGCCAGGAGATGCTCTGGAGACTGCTTCAACCGCTGGAACATCTTGGAGTCGAACTGACGGATGGATTCATGATGGATCCCGAGGCGAGCGTCTCCGCGCTCGCTTTTCATCACCCGGATGCGAGTTACTTCGGAGTGGGTGGCAGGGAAGACTTCTAGGAGTCACCTGGGGTCAATCCCAGGCAGGTCTTTGGCAATACTCAGCGAGATTCTCGATTTCCAATCTGAGTTGCTGGATGAACTCCTTGCGGTCGCCACCCCATCGCATCGGTTCACCGGCCACCACATCGACGAAGAAGGGCACAAAGATCCCTTCGCCTCGAGGCAGAGCTTTCCCGCACCCGTGCAGGAACAGCGGGTATACCGGCACATCAGGATGTCGCTGAGCCAGGTGTGCCACTCCTGCCTTGAACTCGTCCATCGTCTCGGCTTCCCCGCGGCTGCCTTCAGGGAAAATGATGAGTATGTTGCCAGATTCCAGTGCTTCACTGCATCCAGCCAGTGGATCTCCCTCGCTGTGCCGGACAGTTCGGGGCACCGGGATGATTCCGATGATATTCAACGAGAACCACGCGATCAGTTTGTTCCTGAGGAAGTAATCCGCTGCTGCCACCGGTCGAACCCTGTCCAACAATCTCAGGGGAAATAAGGACTGCAATACCAATGAATCGAGATGGCTATTGTGATTGGCGGCGATGATGGCTGGTCCTTCGGAGGGAATCCGTTCCTGAAACCTCACATTCAGGCCGATCAGGACCAGAACCAGAGGTCTGACAAATAAGCACTGAAACAGAATCTTCAATACCCGGGTCAACATATCAGTAATACAGGTAGAAACAGAAGTGAAAGAAGATTGGCGCCGTGTATATGAGGCTATCGACACGATCGAGAACCCCTCCATGGCCAGGCAAAGTACTCCCTGTATCCTTGATTCCAAGATCCCGCTTGATCGCAGACATCACCACATCACCGATGAATCCGCTTACGCCGATCAGCACTCCGGCCAGGATCGCTTGCCCGCTGGTGAAGAGTGACAGGTAGGGAGCGAGCAAGTAAGACATCCCCACCGTCGTCGCCAAGCCGCCGAGAAAGCCCTCCCAGGTCTTGGTGGGACTGACCTTTGGAAGGATCTTCGTCCTCCCCAGTGTCTTTCCCCAGACATACTGAGCGATGTCATTCCCCTCGGTGAGGAGCAAGAGCAGCATGATCAGACCCGCACCCCCGGAAGGCCCCACATGTTCCACATCCAGTATCCCGAGGTAGGCGATGTGGCTGATGCAGAGTACGCAGGTCATCAGGCCCCACTGGGTCGTACTCGCAGCCCGCAAGAATCCATAGGTGGCCCCCATGAGGGCCATCCGCATCGGTAGAAGCAGGAACATGTAGATGGGAATGAAGATGATGAACACATCGTACCATTTGATGTGAATCCAGTAGTACTGGATGGGAATCGCCAGGTATGCCCAGAAGAGTATGCTCCGATCCACCCTGCGCGTGGGAATCATCGAATAGAACTCCTTGAGCGCAAGAAAGCTGACTAGCCCGAAGAAGTACAGCGAGTAAGGCTGTTGCAGGACCAGAGCGACAGTCACCAGGGTTACGATGGCCCACCAGGAGTACAGTCTCGGCAAAAGATCAGCGAGGGCCCTCTCTGGTTTCAACCACGCGAACACTTTCGCAAGGATGGTCGAAACGGCCAGCACGATGAAGACCCAGAGAATGGAGTACTCGACCGTTGGTGCCAGACGGATGAACCAGTTCACTGACACTCCTGAAGGCTCTTTCGAGATCTATTCATGACGGTCACCACGCCCAACCCGATCATCAAGGCGAGGATCGAGTTGATCCATTCAGACAGATCGTATCCAAGTCCGATGATGGCGCACAGGAGACCGATAACGAGAGCGCGGTCACTTTTTCCCATCGGCCCATCGTATCTGCGACTGGCTCCAATCTGTACCGCAACTACCCCCGTCATCTCTGCGATGATTCCCACGATCACCAGTCCCACGACCAATACTGGATCAAATCCTGCCACATAGGCCAGAGGCAGATAGAGAGCTGCATCGGAGATGACATCCCCGAGTTCATTGAGGATGGCACCGAGATTCGATTTCATGTCGTGCTCTCTGGCCAGCATTCCATCGATGGCGTTCAAGGCCATTCGAATCATCAGGACCGCCGGGACAGCGAGAAGTAAACGAGGTTCCGGTGCATGATCGACCTCTCCCGACGCGAAGAAGGGCAGAGGATGCAGGTCGTTCAGTATCCAGATCCCAGTGGCGATCGAGAGCAGCATCGCTGCAACAGTGACCTGATTGGCGGTGGCTCCTCTTCTCGCAAGAATAACCACGATGGGGCGCAACAGGTTCTGGAATCCCGGCTTGATGTCATAAACACTGACCACCGAAACTCCCTCAATGGTGCTCACAGAGGCACCTGAAAGCGGATCCTGGCACATTCAACACGAAGAGTAGATCAACGTGCTCTGAGGGTGACCTTGATCTCCACTGTCATCTCCTCACGTTGAATCATCAGCATGACAGTATCTCCAGGTTCCAGTTCCTTCAACAGGTTCGAGTATCCCCTCAGGTCCTTGACGACATGGCCATCGAGGGAAATCAGCCTGTCTCCAGCCTTCAGTCCTGCCAGTTGTGCCGGGGAGTCGTCCACCACTCCCTCGATCCTGACCCCGGGACCCGGGTCTGCGAAATCAGGAATGGTTCCGAGGAACACCCTTCGCCCGGAAGCCGCAGGGGAAGACCCGCTGCCCGATCCGGTTGCTGCGGAAAGGGTCGAGGTCAACGGTTCGGGTCGATCGGACAGATACATCAGAGCTTCCCGCAACCATGTCGCGACCTGCACCATCCCGTCTGCATCGATCTTGTCTGCCGAATCACCCGGACGGTGGTAATCATCATGAGGACCCGTGGTCAGTTGAATCCCCGGGACGCCTAGCTCATGAAAAGGAACCTGATCCGATCCACCTGGATCTTCCTTGACCGCAGTAGCCGAGACACCGGTGGTGAAACCGATCCCGCGAGCGATGTGAATCCACTCGGTGGCAGTGCCGGTTCCGAGCGCCAGTAACCGCCCCTGCGACAGGCGCCCGACTGCATCGATGCTGACCACAGAGATGGCATCGTTGGCTGGCCACTGTTGCATCGACTGGATGTAACGGCGAGCCCCTCGCAACCCCCACTCCTCGGCACTGGTGGCGACAAAGATCACGGTCCGTGCTGGACGATGGGTTCCAGCGATCATCCGCGCCGTCTCTAGCATCACCGCCACTCCGGAGGCGTTGTCGTCGGCTCCCGGGTGGATCTTGCCTTCATTTCCTGCCCTGACATCGGGCCAACCGCGCCCGAGGTGATCGACGTGAGCGAGTACCACGACAGATTGACCCGACAGGGATGGATCAGTTCCGGGAATGACTCCGATGACATTTCGAAGCCTCACACCCTTCTTCAACGGATCGTCGAGTTCATCTTCGCTCCAGGAATCGAAGTAACTTCCGTCCGGTGCCCCCGGCTTCACTCCGATCTCGGAAAACCGATCCGCCACCCACTGGGTCGACTGATGCAGTCCTTCTGAACCATTTCCACGCCCCTCTCGTTGTGGATCGGCAAGCCAACGCACATCCGAGATCATTCGATCCGCATCGAGGACGGGGCCAGGTCGTGCGAGAGGCTCTCGCGCATCTTCCGGTCCGGCGATCGAAATCCCCTTCGCCGCCCAGGAGAGGGGGGAAGTGTCAGTCTTCCATTCTCCCTTGGCGATGTTGGTCGGTTCCTCGCCCTCGAACAGCAGATAGGAATACTTGCCATAGTGCGGCAGTTTTCGTGCCAGACCGGGAATCGCCGCCTCCTTGTAACAACGGATCAATCCCACGGTGAGATCTTCGTCGTCGGGGTGACGCGCCACCTGGATCCCGGAGTGATCGAACTGGGACAGGATGGGCTCCAAGTATGGCGGCTTCATCGTAGGGAGTTTCCATGTGGTATGAGAAAGCTCGAACTTTCTCTCTGATCCCGTCCTGAGAACCGCCCCCCGCAAATGTTCGTTAGCCACACCCACAGTCGACTCCCCCAGGATCCACACCGCTCTATCGGGCGGGATCTGCTCCAGTTCGGCGTCGAGGACGATGCGAACATCTCCATCGTTGGCCCAGGACCGTGCCAGCTGACGCCAGGCATCCAGTCTCGGACTCAGAGAAGGCAACACGATCAACTGAGAAGTAGCGCCGAAGATATCTCCGATGGTCGGTGGAGTCTCCGATCGATCGAGTCGTCGGAACACATCAAAAAATGGATCGACCTTCACCGCGACCAGAGACCCTGCCACTTCGAAGGACTGCTGTCGGGGAACGGTTCCATCGGCTCCTGGAGTAAACTCCACAATCTGTTGCAACCACCAGGATGAAGTCGTCAGTTGATAATGAACCGGTATCCAGACTCGATACGGATCCTGCTCCTGCACCTGTTCGATGGTGATCTTCGACATCTCCTCGCCCGGATCTACTGCCAGCCGAAACTCCGGGGCTCCGGTCCCTTCGATCCACGAACCCGTCCAACCACTCAGATCGGCTCCAGCGGCCTCACCGATGCTCTTGACGATGTCATCGAAGGAAGCGCGTCGATGCAAGAAATCGGAGTAGAAAGCCTGAAGACCCTTCTTGAACGCTTCGTCCCCGACACTCTGGCGAATCATGTGCCACAGCATCAGACACTTGCCGTAGCCGACTGCTTCGGTGGCCCCCGAATGGCGGCTACGAAATTCACTCAAGGGGAAATCGAGGCCCTCCTGTACATAGGATCCGAACTTTTTCAAAACATCGCGGCGGTACTCGGCCCCCCGACCTTCACCCTCTTTCATCAGGTGATCGGCCAGATAGGCGGTGAGTCCTTCGCACCAGTTGCCGCTCGGATAATCGACATACACCGAGTTCCCCCACCAGTTGTGAAGCACCTCGTGCGGATAGGATGATCTGATGATGAAGGGTAGCCGGATCACCTGCGGACCGAGCAAGGTGAAAGATGGCATGCCGTAGCCGCTCTCCCAGAAGTTCTCGACCAGCGCAAACTTTGAATAGGGATAAGGCCCGAGCAACTGCGTGTACATGTCGACATACTGAATTGTTGCTTCCAGATACCTTGCTGCCAGGTTCGAATCTTCTTCACGAAGAAAGACCTGCGCTTCGAGAAGCGGAGTTGCCCTCGTGTATTCGTGAAATCTGGCCGCAACGAGGAAAACCTCTTCCTGGGGAATTGTACATTCCCAGTGCACGGTTGTTCCGTCAGGGGCGGCCTCCTTACTCAGTCGAGTCCCCTGACTCACCGCATCCCAGCCGGCGGGAAGAGTCACGGACATCGAGAAGGTGACCAGCTTCCCTTCTGGATGCGGGTACCAGGCGGTGGCTCCAGAGAGATACACGCCCTGCTCGTCGATGGTGCCAGGTGTTGCTGAAAAAGATCTTCCCGCTCCGGAACCGACCTGCTGCAGATCCTCACGGATTACACCGGCAGCAGAGATGAACACCGGCAAATCACTTGCCAGGTTTTCCGGCACCGTCACCCGCCAGATTTTTTGATCCACGGGCCTCTGAGGGTCGATCCCTGATGCCCCATGCTGCTCACTCTGGCCAACGAGAGTGATGCTCCCGGCAGAATCGAGTTGAGGCGTGAGGCCCGAGTGAAGCGAAAACTCGAATTGCTTCCCCATCTGATGGAGAGAGAGTTTCCAGGAGATGGAGCCGGCCGACGGATCGAGGATCACATCCGCATGAATCTGGGGGTGTTGTGCAGAGCCCACCTGAACCGGGGACCAAAAGAACAGGCTTGCCAGTAACACGATGATGGACAATGGTGGCCCTTTCACGATTCCTCGAGATGTTATCCCGCGGACTCTTGCCGGTCCATGTTGACTCTGACACCAATTAGCCTTCTCATCGGGGGGTGCGGCGCCGGGGAAGAATTTGCGCTGCCTACGGAGAGCACAGAATGACCCAGACAGACCAGTTGTTCCTGAAGACTGCACTCAAGATGAATTTCATCGAAGAGGCCGACCTGAACAGAATCGCCGCTTCCATCGAGAAGGGTGAGG
>JYMV01017362.1_pt1 | contig 12978 bp, 8 predicted proteins | sample 338911 | NCBI WGS metagenome assembly JYMV01 (sample SAMN03354496, study PRJNA234377) | hydrothermal vent metagenome | biome: Deep sea; feature: Hydrothermal plumes at the Eastern Lau Spreading Center, Western Pacific Ocean; material: Seawater | place: Tonga | collected 2009 | depth 2000 m m | reverse complement strand
AAAACGCATCGACATCCGTATCGAAAATGGCGTCGTGAATATTCGTGATTTTGGACGGGGAATTCCTTTGGGGAAGGTAGTGGAATGCGTTTCGATTATCAACACCGGCGCAAAATATAATGATGAAGTTTTTCAATTCAGCGTTGGTCTGAACGGCGTAGGCACAAAAGCAGTTAATGCGCTTTCAGAACATTTTGAAGTCACTTCTTTTCGGGACAAAAAATTTCTCGCCGCTAAGTTTAGATCGGGAGAACTTGAAACTGCTCCGGAGGAAAATGAGACAAACGAAAGTAACGGTACCAAAATCCGCTTTATTCCGGATACAAAGCTTTTTCCGAATTATTCCTATGACCTCGGAACTATCCGGAAACAACTCTGGAACTATGCCTACCTTAACCGGAAACTCACAATCACACTTAATGGTGAAAAGTTTAAATCGGAAAATGGCCTGCTGGATTTGATGGAGGAAGAAGTTGGTGACGCGAATCTTTATGAAATCGTACACTGCCAAACCGGTCACTTAGAAATGGCATTTACACACACCGAGCGATATGGAGAGGAATATTTCAGCTATGTAAACGGCCACCACACAAATGATGGCGGGACACACCTTTCTGCATTTCGCGAAGGCATTCTAAAGGGTGTAAACCAATTTTTTAATTCCAGTTTTGACGGTCCGGATATCAGAGACGGAATAGTCGGAGCGGTTGCCATAAAAGTGCAGGATCCGGTTTTTGAGTCTCAAACCAAAAACAAATTAGGAAACTCCGATTTGCGTTCATCACTGATGCCGCTTGTTCGTGATACCTTTGTTGATTATCTATATAAGCATCCGGAAGTTGCCGAACCGCTCAAACTCAAAATTCAATCCAATGAACGTATCCGCAAGGAACTGAGCAGTGTCAAAAAGGCTGCCAGAGACAATGCAAAAAAATCAGCGCTGACTATCCCCAATCTTAAAGACTGTAAATTTCACCTCGGCGATAAAAACGGACGTGGGGATGACAGCACAGTCTTTATCACGGAGGGCATTTCCGCAGGCGGAAGCATGATCAGTGCCCGTGATGTCTATACTCAGGCAGTTTTCTGTCTAAAGGGTAAACCGCTCAATTGTCATGGACAGGGAAAAGAAGCGATCTACAAAAATATTGAACTCTATAATGTCATGAAAGCCCTCGGGATTGAGGACTCGCTTGACGATTTGCGTTACAACAAAGTCGTGATTGCGACAGATGCGGATGTGGACGGTCTGCATATCCGCAATTTGATGCTGACCTTCTTTTTGCAATTTTACGAGCAACTTGTTTTACAAGGTCACATATACATCCTTGAAACTCCACTCTTTCGTGTACGAAACCAAAAAATGACACGCTATTGTTACAACGAGTCTGAAAGAGATGAAGCATTTGAAAGCATGCGAAAAGGGACTCATCTGGAAGTAACGCGCTTTAAAGGTCTTGGTGAAATATCTCCAAAAGAGTTCGGACAGTTTATTGGTGAAAACATGCGGGCAGTTCCGGTCGGGGTTGAACATACTCACGAAATTCCCGAATTGCTTAACTTCTATATGGGAAATAATACCGCAGAACGTCGCCGCTATATCATGGATAATCTAGTCTGAAATCCATTTAATGATTCCGGAAGAGGCACATAATCTGCACTCACAAGAGTCACAGAATCCGGAATCATTCCGGCCTATGATGAACGTATAAATTTTTGTCCGATATTCACCTGAGAATAAACGCCCCTTTCTGAGGAAAGACTGATGTTAGGTTTTGATAACGAAGACGATGATGAAGTTTTACATTCGATTAAATTCATTGAAGATGTACCTTTGCTGATGATCGTCGAAATAGGGCGAACTGAGATGGAGGTACAAAATGTACTGAATCTGAAAAAAGGCAACATCGTAGTCTTTGAAAAAATAGTCGGCGAACCTATGGATATTGTAGTGGGTAATCGCCTGATGGCACGCGGAGAAATAGTTGTGGTTAACGAGCGTTACGGCGTACGTATCAGTGAAGTGACACGTCCGGAAGAAAAAATTGGAGAACGCCGTGAGTAAAATGCCTTGCCCGGACTGGGATTCCACCCGTTTTTTGTCAGCAGAACCATCTGTCGCGCTGCTCAAGTTACTCATCCTGCGAGTTGCATTCACGGGGATGTGACGCCGCTTTCGATTCTTCTCTATTGTCATTCCGGGTGAAATGAAGCATAAAACCGGAATCAAATTGGCTGTTCGAAATCTTGTCCTCAACCTCGTCAGGGATAAGAAACCCGGATCAGGTCCGGGATGACAAAAGGAATCCTTTTTCAGTTAGACTTATTTGGTAAGCGAGGTTAATAAGTCCTCAATTTAACCTGGAGTTGACATGATGTTGGCGAATGTACCCATCGTAAGATCAGGGAAGCTGAGCGCAATACGGAAACGACCATGGAGCATGCGTACTTCCTTGCCCATCACAAGCAGTTCATAAGGAAGGTTACGTGTTTTTCTTCGGCAATGTCGATAATCGGAACAAAATTCCCTTCACCTGTTTCACCTTTTAGACCAACTCCATAGGGCCTGATTTCCTTTCCGGGAATGTCCTGCGCAAATACTTTGCTGCAGGTTTTTGATTTTTGCAGATTCTTTTCTATTGCCGCCAGAGCTTGTTTGTGAGAATCGAATTAGCCTATCAGTACATTATCTTCAAAATAAGGCATTCCGAACATGTAGTGGTACCCCCGAAGATCCTCCTGGGAAAATTCCTGGGTTGAGCCATATCTTTTTTTGAGTACTGCATTTGGAAATACGTTCCGGATCGCCTTAACTATTTCGCTGCTTAAACTACTGATGACATTCCCGGCTTTTGAATACTCATCCTGGAGGTAGGCATTCCCCCAGTAAACCGGATTCTGCATAGAAATGATCGTCTGGCCGTTGGTGGAGATTAAACCAATTCTGATTGCCTAAAAAAAACCTGCAGTGGGACGCAATACTGACAGAGCTTTCAGCAGTTCAGGGTGGGTAAGTACCAGAACACTCCGTTCAGGTGATTCAGCCGGAGCATATTGACCCAGTACTTCGAAACCGGAAGCCTTAAGTACTGCCGACAGGGATTTATTTGTCTCCTCTATCGATTGTCCGCTGTCTCCGAACGAGATATATGGCTGCAGTCCTTCTGCCGCAGCAACTGTGCCGGCCGTTAATAAAGCCAGTGAAAAGAAAAATGTTTTGATTATACTTCCTCTTTGTAAAATTGGTTATAGAATGCAACCGCTTGAATACGATTGTCCACTTGTACCTTTTCATAAAGGTTTTTCAGGTGGAATTTGACAGTGTTGTTAGAGATCTCCAATTTAGCGGCTATTTTCCTATTGGAATATCCCTGCGACAAAATCTCGAGAATCTCCAGTTCCCGTGCAGTCAAACTAGAAAAACGCGGATCAGTTACAGCTTCATGCTGCTCATAAGGGAAAATGCTGTTCCCCTGTCCTACCTGAAATATTACATCAATCAAACCTTCGGGCGGTTTTGCTTTTGAATAAAAACCTGCTCCTCCCAAAGAGCGAACTTGCCTGGCCACGTCAGCGCCGCTATAAATAACCACACGCACCGGGCTTTCTCGTTCACGAAGTTTGGTGAGAACCTGACGGCCATTTGCAAAAGGCATCTTCCAGCCAATAATTCCCACATCAATAGAAATACGATCGAGAAGCTTTAAAAACAATTCACCATCAGTCGCGGTGGCTCTTACATCAAAACGTTCATCCTGCTTAAACATGTCAGTAAGCCCCCTGACAAGCAGTGAGTTTTTATCTGCTATTATAATGTTGAGGCAGGAATTGAGCGGCATGGAAAATCCAGGGAATTGAAGAATAACTGAAACAGTACCTAATTACCTAATCGGCATACACTGTACGTGAATATCCCAGATTTTCCGGAAAGGTTCCAGCTTTTTCAGAACTGCATAAAAAGAAAACCTCGTCAAGTCAGGCAGAATCTATCTTCTCTCGGAGAAGCCGCACATTTTCTGCTACACTTTGCTTGTCGTTAAAAACGGAGGAACCGGCAACAAACGCGTTGGCTCCAGCACCAATAACCTCACAAACTGTATCAACATTCACACCGCCATCCACTTCCAAATCTGCAGATGATCCGCATGCGTTAAGCATCGAACGTAATTTTTGGATTTTCCCGGTGCAGGAATGAATGTAGGATTGCCCTCCAAATCCGGGATTGACCGACATTACAAGAATAAGATCGACCTCAGCAATAATTTCATCCAATGTGCTCGCGGGAGTGGACGGGTTGAGACTGACACCGGCCCGTATACCTAAATTGTGAATCTGCTGAACAGTACGATGCAGGTGAGGACATGTCTCCTGATGTACGGTAATTATATCGGCTCCGGCCTTAGCAAAATCCTCAATATAACGTTCCGGATTTTCAATCATCAAGTGCACATCCAGCGGTAGTTTTGTCACAGTACGCAGTGCTTTCACAATCAGCGGGCCAATGGTGATGTTGGGCACGAAATGTCCGTCCATTACATCAACATGGATATAATCGACTCCGGCGTCTTCTGCCTCAGTTACATGTTCGCCCAAACGGGCAAAATTCGCAGAAAGAATAGAAGGGGAAATTTTAACGTGGTTCACAGTACACACCTCATGAAAAGTTAAGAGTTACGAAACACCAGGCCTGTGCCCTCCAAATGGTGGGAGAAAGAAAACACAGTTTCAGAATTTCGGAGAATTAAAATCATGCGAATTTTCAGCTGGTCAATGAAGCAAAAAGAGCAGGAAGTTTTTCCGGCAAACGCTGGACATTGTCGATGATGGTATAATGGTTCTGTCCGAATATCCGTTGGACGTAATGATCTGCGCTAGGATCAAGTGTTAGACAATATGTCATAATGCCGTTCGTGCGCAACTCCTCAGTTGCTTTTTTGGCATCCATGCGCAAGTGTTGAGGATCCCGTTCATCAATATCAGATGGTGATCCGTCTGTCACTATCAGTAACATTTTTCGTTTTTCAGCACGAAGTGAAAGGTGGTGTCCTGCATGACGCATGGCCGCTCCCATTCGAGTCGATAAACCTCCCCGCATCCCTGCTAGACGGCCCTTTGCCTCTTCATCAAAAGCTTGATCAAAGCGTTTAAGGCGATAGTAACGCACGTCATGTCGACCGTCGGATGAAAAACCATGAATGGCAAAAGCGTCACCGATTCCGGAGATTGCGGTGGAAACCAAAGCACTCGCTTCACGAGTAAGTTCCAGAACCGTTTTCTCTAATCCGGCTAGTGTTTCATTAGTCGATTCTGAGAGGTCAAGCAAAATGAGGATCGCCAAATCACGTCGATTTATCACATTTTTCAAGGTAATTCTCGGATCGGGCTGGTTCCCCATGCGAATGTCTATTATTGCTTCCACAGCAGCATTGATGTCGATTTCATCCCCATCTTCCAACTTGCGCTGACGTATCATGCCCTCCGGTCGCAGACGATCAACAATCTGTTTGATGCGGTTAGTGATCGGTTTATGCTCCATTAAAATTTGCTCAATGTCCTCAGTGTTACCCATGGGATAACCCCGTTCATATACTGTAGCCCAGTCGGGGCGGTGCAACTGTACCTGGTAATCCCATTCCGGATAATGGAAAGGGTCGCTGATTGGCTCCTTTCCCTCCATCTGGTTAAAACTGATTCCGTGATCTTCATACGGAAATAGTTCCGTGGGCAAAGTCCAGATTTCCTGTGCGTCATCGCCGGCAGTCTCGACATCCAACTCGTTGACGAATTCCATCAGACTGGCACGCTTTCGCACTTGACGTCGGTTGGCGGGAACATATTCAACGTCGTCGTACCAGGCAAATTCCTCAAAGTCCCAAATAAAGCGATTGTCATCCCGGTAAGGAATTCGGATTCCTTCCAAAAGACGCAGACTGGGAACCTCCTTGCGTGCAGCCAGCGTATTGAAAATCTCCAGACCTAGATGCCAGGTGAATTGAGAATCGTTTTTGTTGGATTCAACATTTGTATGGAACTTCTCAGCAATGTCATCAAGGCCGAGGTCGTTCACGCGGAACGATCGGTCTAACAGAGCTAACGCTAAACGTTCCAACAATGGAACAGAGGCATGTTCAGGGTGTTCGGGGTGTTCAGGGTGTTGACAATGCAGGGTACGCCAGAGTTTGCCAAGACCGGGAAATTCTTGTTTCGCACAATACTCCACCCTCGCATCCTCGGCAAAACCGATAATAAATCTTTGTGCAGGAGATAAATGTTCGGCAGAAATTGGTTCGCGTGTATAGACCAGATGAGCGGCCATGTGTGCAGCAATCGCCCGATATAACTCCGTTCCTTTTACCATAATTCCATCCACGGCATCCGGCAGGTGAAGTACACGAGCCTCAAGATAGGGTCGGAATCCGATATGACTCGTGTCAGCAGGGCGCAAAAAGAAATCCCGTGCCCACAAAGCGCGCAGGTAGAAATTCAGTTTGCGCTGGCAGTTGATAAAAAGAGTCCCGCCGCGTTCTTTTTTCAAGACAGCACGACTGTCTTCGGTCTTCAGACCAAAATAGGCTACTTGCCCGGGAAGGTCACGCCGGTAGGCATCAGCACCAAAATCTGACCAGCGACGCAGACCGGACAAGGTGAGCTTGGAAAGCAATTCATCAGTGCAACCCAGCATGGGGCGCAAACCACGTGGAGCCTTGGCAGCTAAGCGATGGATGAGGTTCAAATACCCTCGTAATAGTTCCGGGTCTCCCAGTCGGCGAGCTGCAGTCGGCAAGCTTGAAAACAATAGAGCGATCACCTCTCCAGAAGTCATGGAAGCCAGCTTCATGGCAGCGGTGACACATTCCCGAATGTTATCCTCACCGCATTCCTTGACAACTGCTGGCACGTTTTCAATATAGCTTACGACTAAATCAGCACCACGCCCCAATTCACACAGTCCACGGGCGCCCTCCAGGTAGTCTTGAAGTCCTGCTGGGGAAATGTAGCGTCCTGCTTCGTGAAACGTCGCGTCCAGAGTCTCTTTTAGTTCTGGTGCAGTTTTTTCCAAGCAATCACGGTAGTCATCAAGTTGGATGCTCATTCATCGTCCTCTGTTTTTTTGGATTTAGTCGAAGAAAGTATGAACTGCGGCATCAAGGGTATCGCGCATGTCCGGATCATCCGTCAGCGGGCGAACCAAAGCAAGACGGCAAGCAGCAATTGGCTCAATACCTTTGCTGATCAACTGACCTGCATAAACAAGCAAGCGCGTGGACATACCTTCATCCAGCCCATGCCCTTTCAGGTTGCGCGAGCGCAGGGCTACCTGCACCAGTTTTCCGGCGATGTCCTCATTTACACCTGATTCGCGGGTCACGATCTCAGCTTCAACTTCGGATTCCGGATAATCGAAATCAAGAGCACCGAAACGTTGTTTCGTGGATTGCTTGAGGTCTTTCATCAGACTTTGATAACCGGGATTGTAGGAGATCACTAGATGAAAGTCAGGGTGGGCTTTAAGCAACTCGCCTTTTTTATCAAGTGGTAATTCGCGGCGGTGATCCGTCAGAGGATGAATGACCACAGTGGTATCCTGCCGAGCCTCCACCACCTCATCAAGGTAGCAGATAGCCGTCCTTATCCAGGAGGAAGCGGCCCACCAAATCTGAAGCGGTCATGTCTTCGTTGCAAGCAACCGTAATGAGAGGCCGACCTTGTTTCCAGGCCATGTATTCTACAAATCGAGATTTGCCGCAGCCGGTGGGGCCTTTCAGCATCATGGGCATTTGCGCATTTGAGGCGGCTTCAAACAATTCCACCTCATCCGCAATTGGACGATAGTATGGTTCCTCAGTCACCAGATATTGAGTTGCGTCGTCCATACAATTGTGTTCCGTTGTCAACGGTTATAGAGGAGCGCGGTAAACGACCATGTTTGCTCCCTGACTCTGCTTGTAATTGTCGTAGCCGATTAGTCGAACATGGTGTCCTGGGTTAGCCTTATGGCATAGTTCAGCTTCGTTTAAAATGCGATCCACATCGGTTTCGCCGAACATAGGCAATTTCCACATGTACCAATAATGACCAAAGGAATTTTCCGGTTCAGTATGTTCAATGGCCGGATTCCAACCTTTGGAAACGATGTATTCGACCTGTTTGCGTGTCGCATCGTCATCCATCTCCGGCAGGTAGGGAAAAGTTTCAAATTTGCGACTGGCGGGATCGGACAGGCGCGATTGATAATCTTGTACTTCACTCATGAGTTTTACCTTGATTGAGATGTTGATTCAATTTCCAACCAGGTTTCAGATCTTTGGATCGAAACCCAGCCTTGTTTGAAAAAGGATGGCCGATTAGTTGTGAATCACATCCAGTTTGTCCACCGTGTCGAATTCAAATTTGATTTCCTTCCAAGTCTCATGGCGGTCTTCAGTTCGGGACCGGATTTAGCGGCATTCATGAGAATGTCTTTGCTTTCTTTTTCAAGTTCACGTCCATTGTTTCGCGCTTCAACACAAGCTTCCAGCGCCACTCGATTTGCGGCTGCACCCGCTGCATTACCCCATGGATGACCTAAGGTACCTCCGCCAAACTGGAAGATGGCATCATCGCCAAAGATGGCAAGCAAGGCCGGCATGTGCCAGACATGAATCCCACCAGAAGCAACTGCGAAGACTCCGGGCATCGATCCCCAGTCCTGATCGAAGAAGATACCACGAGAGCGGTCTTCCTTTATAAAAGAGTCGCGTAACAAATCAATCCAACCCAGGGTGGCCTCACGATCTCCTTCAAGTTTGCCGACTACGGTTCCTGTATGCAAATGATCTCCACCGGAAAGGCGCAGGACTTTTGCCAAAACACGGAAGTGAATGCCATGACTCGGATTACGGTCAATCACGGCGTGCATTGCTCGGTGAATATGTAACAACATCCCGTTGTTGGCACACCACTGTGCAAGCCCTGTGTTGGCACAAAAACCGCCTGTTATGTAGTCATGCATAATTATTGGAGATCCAATCTCTTTGGCATACTCAGCTCGTCTGTACATCTCTTCAGGAGTAGGTGCCGTCACATTGAGGTAATGTCCCTTGCGCTCGCCTGTCTCAGCTTCGGCTTTGTTGATCGCTTCCATCACAAAATCAAAACGATTCCGCCAGCGCATGAAAGGCTGAGAGTTGACGTTTTCGTCATCTTTGGTGAAATCAAGACCTCCACGCAAGCATTCATAAACGGCACGTCCATAATTTTTTGCCGATAGTCCTAGTTTTGGTTTAATCGTACAGCCGAGCAGAGGACGACCGTATTTGTTCATAATATCGCGCTCGACCTGAATCCCCTGTGGTGGTCCGTTGCAGGTCATAACATAGGCAATTGGAAAACGCACATCCTCCAGACGTAAAGCACGGATGGCCTTGAATCCAAAAACATTCCCAACCAGAGACGTGAATACATTGACCACCGAACCCTCCTCGAATAAGTCAATCGGATAGGCGATAAAAGCAAAGAAGGCTTCATCATCCCCAGGAACATCTTCAATGGCATAGGCCCTGCCTTTATAATAATCAAGGTCAGTCAACAGATCCGTCCAAACCGTAGTCCAGGTGCCTGTTGAGGACTCGGCGCTCACAGCAGCAGCGGCTTCTTCACGGGGAACTCCAGGTTGGGGAGTGATTTTGAAACAGGCCAGGATATCAGTATCTTTCGGAGTGTACTCCGGCATCCAATAGGTATCGCGGTATTCTTTAACACCGGCACTAAAAGTTTTTTTCGACATATTCCACATTTATATAGGTGAGTGTTTTGTAAGCAGGTTAATTGATTTTTTGATCCAGTTCACCAGAATTATAGCGTTGTGCCATTGACGTCAATGGAAGGGGTTTTATCTTCGAGGCATTGCCTGCTGTTCCAAACGATTCATAACGTGATTCACAAACCACCTGCATGGCATCAGTAGCCGGCTTTGTAAACTTGCGTGGATCAAACTCAGTTTTCTTTTCGAGTAATATTTTCCGGACTTGCCCGGAAATAGCCATGCGGCAATCAGTATCGATATTAATTTTCCGGACACCATGTTTTATGCCCTCAACAATCTCATCTACAGGCGTGCCCCAAGTCTGAGGCATTTCACCACCATTTGCATTTATGATATCCTGTAATTCCTGAGGAACCGAACTGGAACCGTGCATGACCATGTGCAATCCAGGTAATCTTTTGTTGATGGCTTTTACCACATTCAGCGCAAGTATATCTCCATCAGGTTTCCTGCTGAATTTGTATGCACCGTGAGAAGTGCCTATTGCTACAGCCAGTGCGTCTACCTGTGTTTTCTTTACGAAATCAGTAGCTTGATCAGGATCAGTCAGCAGTTGATCATGCGATAATTTACCTTCAAAACCATGTCCATCTTCTTTTTCACCTTCACCGGTCTCCAGTGAACCCAGGCATCCTAGTTCCCCTTCTACAGAAACACCGATTTTATGCGCAACCTCAGTTACTTTTGAGCTTATTCCAACATTGTATTCATAAGAAGCCGGAGTTTTAGCATCCTCTTCCAGTGAACCGTCCATCATCACACTGGTGAAATTATTCGCCATTGCGGAAAGGCAAGTGTCGAAGTTATTTCCGTGATCCTGGTGAATGCAAATAGGAATGTCCGGATACATTTCAACTGCGGCATCAAACAAATGACGCAGAAAAATATCACCTGCATATGAGCGTGCACCACGGCTGGCTTGCAAAATTACCGGCGAATCAGTAGCTTTCGCTGCCTGCATGATTGCTTGAACTTGCTCCATGTTGTTGACGTTGAACGCCGGTACGCCGTAGCTGTTTTCCGCAGCATGATCAAGTAATTGTCTTAATGATATTAAAGCCATAATATGTTCTCAGTTTTAAGGTTTAAAGTTTCAGAATTAACGTTCTGATTCCTCAGATATAATTGTTAGTTTCACTTATTTAGTCTGCCAGAATCAGCCTGCAAGTTCAAGGCAAGAGGTTCCGTTAGTCGCTATTTACCAGCCAAAATCTCCATGGCAGCCGCTGCAACTTTTTCTGCTGTTATGCCAAAATATTCGTAAAGATTCGCGGCTGGAGCCGATGCTCCAAAAGTGTTCATCCCGACGAATTTTCCATTTCCGCCAAGATATCTGCCCCAGCTCTGCTCTATCGCAGCTTCTACAACAACCACCGGAGTTCCCGGCCAAATTACCTTGTCACGGTAGTCTTGATTTTGTGCTTCAAAAATCTCCAGACAAGGCATGGATATTACAACTGCTGAAACACCTTCTGCTTTCAATAGATCACGGGCTTCCATAGCAATTGAGACTTCCGAACCGGACGCAATCAACGTCACATCCCGCTGTCCTTCAGATTCAGCCAGGACATATCCGCCTTTGGCACTCAAATTTTCAGCTGTGTGTTCGATGCGGAGGCACGGCAACCCTTGGCGGGAGAGAGATAACACCGAAGGTGTCGACGGTGTCGCCAGTGCCTCCGCCCAACATTCTGCTGTTTCAACAATATCACACGGTCGGTACACATTTAAATTAGGAATCGCACGCAAGCTGGCAAGGTGCTCAACCGGCTGGTGAGTTGGGCCGTCTTCACCCAGACCAATGGAATCGTGCGTCATCACGTAAATCACGCGCTGTTTCATCAAAGCTGACAATCGTATCGAAGGCCGACAATAATCGGTAAAAATCAGAAACGTTCCACCATACGGAATGAATCCACCATGCAGAACGATGCCGTTCATGGCGGCCGCCATTCCATGTTCCCGGACTCCGTAGTGGATATAACTTCCAGAAAAATTTCCACGTGTCACCGTATTTTGCGATTTGGCCTTTGTCAAATTTGATCCGGTCAAATCCGCAGAGCCTCCTGCCAATTCCGGAATCACTTCTGCTAACACATCCAGTGTTTCCTGGCTGGCTTTACGCGTAGCTACTTTTGTTTTTTCTGTGGAATGCTTCAGCTTGAAATCCAGCAAAGGGGCTTCCCAGTTTTCCGGAAGCGTTCCGGAAATTACGCGTTCAAATTCTTCCTTTCGTCCTGACTCAGCTAAACGTTTGCGCCAAGCCTCCATTTTGGCACTTTTCATCGACCCAACTCTACGCCACGCACTTCCGACTGATTCAGGAATCTCAAAAACAGGATGAGGCCAGTTCAAGGCTTCACGTGCAGCAATGATTTCTTCATCACCAAGCGGTGCTCCGTGTGTGGCGGCGGTTCCGGCTTTATTTGGAGAGCCAAAGCCGATTATAGTTTTACAGGCAATCAGTGACGGTTTATCTTGAGCTTTTATTGCAGCGTTGATGGCTTGTGCAATCGCATCTGGATCATGTCCGTCGCAAAATGAAACATGCCATCCGCATGCTCTAAAACGCATCAGTTGATCATCGTTGACTGCAAGATTGGTAGAGCCGTCGATGGAAATCCCATTGTCATCAAATAGAACTATCAATTTACCAAGACCCAAAAATCCGGCGAAGGAGGCAGCTTCGTGACTTATGCCTTCCATCAGGCATCCGTCCCCGGCAATGACATATGTGTAATGATCAACGATGTCACTACCAAATCTCTCAGCGAGCATACGTTCAGCCAAAGCCATTCCAACTGCATTCGCAAGCCCCTGTCCGAGTGGTCCGGTGGTGGTTTCAATTCCTGCACCATGTCCATATTCCGGATGTCCTGCTGTTCTCGAACCGAGCTGGCGGAAATTTTTAAGTTCGTCCAGCGTAAAATCTTCGTAACCTGTCAAATGCAGCAGTGAATAAAGCAGCATCGATCCATGTCCCGCAGACAAAATAAAGCGGTCCCGATCCGGCCAATCCGGATCACTCGAGTTAAAATTTAAGAAACGTGTGTACAACACAGTCGCGACATCCGCCATGCCCATCGGCATTCCGGGGTGACCTGAGTTTGCTTTTTGTACAGCGTCCGCCGCTAAAAAACGAAGTGCGTTTGCCATGTCTTGATGGCGAAGTG
>JYMV01020133.1_pt1 | contig 12982 bp, 8 predicted proteins | sample 338911 | NCBI WGS metagenome assembly JYMV01 (sample SAMN03354496, study PRJNA234377) | hydrothermal vent metagenome | biome: Deep sea; feature: Hydrothermal plumes at the Eastern Lau Spreading Center, Western Pacific Ocean; material: Seawater | place: Tonga | collected 2009 | depth 2000 m m | reverse complement strand
TATTTTGCAAAAGCAAATCCAGCGTCTCAGTCAGAAATCTGCCTCATTAGAAACACTCTACGGCGTTTCGTCAAAACTTAATTCAATGCACTCTACTAAGGAATTATTTGAGCACTTCTTAGATATCTTTATAAATATGACGGGCGCTGCCTCTGGCGTAGTGCGCAGTTTGAGCGATGAAGGTGAGTTGCATTTGGTCTCCCAACGCGGTGTGATTGATAAAGAAGGGCAAATGATTAATGTACTTAGCAGCGATTGTTTCTGTGGTGAAGTGGCCATGGCGCAAGATATCAACGTGCAGTTTAGCGTGCGTACTTGTGCTAAGTGTGTGGGTAACCAATCTGAAGCCAAAGCCAATGTCGGTACGATTTTCATTCCACTGAGATACCATGGAAAAACCCTAGGCGTGTTTAATCTATTCTTTGATACAGAACCATCATTAGCCTTTGATGAGCGTGCATTATTAGAATCAATTGCAGACAATATCGCCATTGCACTTGACAAAGCTAGACTCGATGAAGAGACCAAACGCATGGCACTTTCACAAGAACGCCTGTTTTTATCACAAGAGATCCACGACTCTTTGGCGCAAACAATTTATAGCTTAAAACTACAAGTGACTGTTTTAGACGATATGCTCAAACAAGGTGCCAAAGCTGAGGCGAGCGATAAGATTGCTAGTTTGCAGTTTAATATTACTCAGGCCAACCAAGAATTGCGAGAATTAATGTGTAATTTCCGTGTACCTCTAGACCCTAAAGGCATTGAGGTGTCATTAGAAAATTTGGTTAATCGGTTTAAAGCCGAAGAAGGAGTGGCTACTTATCTACATATAGAGGGTAAGCTTAATTTTCCACCAGAAACAGAAATGCAAATTATGCGTATTACTCAAGAGGCATTGTCTAATATTCGCAAACATGCCAAGGCGCGCAATGTACGAATTATGCTCTCAGCTGAACCAAATTGCCAGTTATTGATAGAGGATGATGGCGTTGGTTTTAAAAAAGATCAGTTTGATACTGAGGTAATGGGGAATAATATTGGCATGAATATTATGAAAGAGCGAGCGGGTCAAATGGGTGCCAGTATTGAGATTGAATCTGAAGTTGATGAAGGCACTCGTGTGATTGTTTCGTTTAAGGAGTCATCATGAAGGTTTATATTATTGATGACCACGCCTTATTTCGTAATGGATTAATCTCTTTATTAGAATCAAGAAAGATTCACGCCAAAGCAGCCGCTTCGCCTGAGCAAGGACTGGAAGAAATCCCTACCTTGTTACTAGACATTATCTTATTAGATTTGCGCATGCCTACTATGTCAGGGATTGAAGTATTAAAAGCATTAAAAGAACAAGATGAGCAAACCCCGATTGTGATGCTAACCACCAGCACTGAAGAGCATGATTTGCGTGACTGCCTTAAATACGGCGCCCAAGGTTACTTATTAAAAGACATGGATCCTGATGAGTTAGTCAATTCTTTAAATGAGATAGTAACAGGTTCTATTATAGTGGCACAAGACATGACTCATGTATTGGCTAAGGTGCTTAGAAATGAGTTAACCGATAATGAAGCGACCTTTGATTCGCTAACCAATCGAGAAAAGGAAGTGGCCTGTCAGGTGGCACATGGATATAGCAATAAAGTTATTGCCAGAGAATTAGGCATTTCAGATGGTACGGTTAAACTACATGTGAAATCAATTTTGAAAAAACTCTCGCTCAGCTCCCGAGTTGAGGTGGCGGTAATGATCACTGAAAAAGGCTATTGTAGATAAAGATTATTCGATTATGGATGAATATCAAAGACTTGTTGTTGACGCATTAGCTTCAGTAGATGAAGTACTACCCTGGGATTTAGAAGAAGAAATAGAGCAAAACCCAGAGTTAATTGTATTAGATATTAGAGAATCAGATGAGTTTGAGATGATGCATATTAAAAGCTCACTTCATGTACCTAGAGGCGTATTAGAAGGCGCCTGTGTTTGGAACTATGATGACACCATTCCAGTATTGGCACAAAGCAGAGATCAAAATATTGTCGTGGTTTGTCGCTCAGGCAACCGTAGCGCATTGGCTGCGCTAACAATGCAACAAATGGGCTTTGAACAGGTTCGTTCACTCAAGTTAGGCATTAAAGGTTGGAATGATAACGATCTAGAAATGCTTAATAATCAAGGAGATATTGTCGATATTGATCAAATCGATGAATGGCTAAATAGAGCAGTGCCTGAGGACAAATTAAAGCCTTGATTTCTGCTCTGCAAATTAATTTATAAAAAAAGAAGAATAGTGCTTGACGCACATAAAATTCAACGTATAATTCACTCCTTTCACCGAGACAGAAAAATAAAAGTTTCTGGACACGGTAGCTCTTTAAAAATATATCAAACAACTTGTGTGGGCACTCGTACAATAAAAATTGTGCAGTGCACACGAAACAATTGCATTTATTTGTGATTGTTCCGACAAAACAAAAGCAAAATCAGCTTTTAAAAAAATTGAACGCAAAGCGCATTTATTTATAAATGTTGCCAATGTTCTAAATAGTTAGAATTAAACTGAAGAGTTTGATCCTGGCTCAGATTGAACGCTGGCGGTATGCTTAACACATGCAAGTCGAACGGAAACGATGGTAGCTTGCTACCAGGCGTCGAGTGGCGGACGGGTGAGTAACGCGTAGGAATCTACCTGATAGTGGGGGATAGCCCAGAGAAATCTGGATTAATACCGCATAATCTCTATGGAGTAAAGTGGGGGATCTTCGGACCTCACGCTATCAGATGAGCCTGCGTAAGATTAGCTAGTTGGTGAGGTAAAAGCTCACCAAGGCTGGTCTGAGAGGATGATCAGCCACACTGGGACTGAGACACGGCCCAGACTCCTACGGGAGGCAGCAGTGGGGAATATTGGACAATGGGCGCAAGCCTGATCCAGCAATACCGCGTGTGTGAAGAAGGCCTGAGGGTTGTAAAGCACTTTCAATTGTGAAGAAAAGCTTAGTGTTAATAGCACTAAGCCTTGACGTTAACTTTAGAAGAAGCACCGGCTAACTCCGTGCCAGCAGCCGCGGTAATACGGAGGGTGCAAGCGTTAATCGGAATTACTGGGCGTAAAGCGTGCGTAGGTGGTTTGTTAAGTTAGATGTGAAAGCCCTGGGCTCAACCTAGGAACTGCATTTAAAACTGGCAAACTAGAGTATAGGAGAGGAAAGTGGAATTTCAGGTGTAGCGGTGAAATGCGTAGATATCTGAAGGAACATCAATGGCGAAGGCAGCTTTCTGGACTAATACTGACACTGAGGTACGAAAGCGTGGGTAGCAAACAGGATTAGATACCCTGGTAGTCCACGCCGTAAACGATGACAACTAGCCGTTGGGAGGATTTACCTCTTAGTGGCGAAGCTAACGCGTTAAGTTGTCCGCCTGGGGAGTACGGCCGCAAGGTTAAAACTCAAAGGAATTGACGGGGACCCGCACAAGCGGTGGAGCATGTGGTTTAATTCGATGCAACGCGAAGAACCTTACCTGGTCTTGACATACACGGAACTTTCCAGAGATGGATTGGTGCCTTCGGGAACCGTGATACAGGTGCTGCATGGCTGTCGTCAGCTCGTGTCGTGAGATGTTGGGTTAAGTCCCGTAACGAGCGCAACCCTTATCCTTATTTGCCAGCACATCATGGTGGGAACTATAAGGAGACTGCCGGTGATAAACCGGAGGAAGGCGGGGACGACGTCAAGTCATCATGGCCCTTACGACCAGGGCTACACACGTGCTACAATGGGAAGGACAAAGGGTTGCTAAGCCGCGAGGTGGTGCTAATCTCATAAACCTTTTCGTAGTCCGGATCGGAGTCTGCAACTCGACTCCGTGAAGTCGGAATCGCTAGTAATCGTAGATCAGAACGCTACGGTGAATACGTTCCCGGGTCTTGTACACACCGCCCGTCATACCATGGGAGTGGGTTGCACCAGAAGTAGCTAGTCTAACTGTTTACAGGGGACGGTTACCACGGTGTGATTCATGACTGGGGTAAAGTCGTAACAAGGTAACCCTAGCGGAAGCTGGGGTTGGATCACCTCCTTAAGAAATGTATGAGTGTCCACAACAAGTTGTTTGATAATTATTAATGAGAAAGAACAAGTAAACCTATATAATATTTTAAGTTCTTTATAATACTTATAAGATTATTTGGGTCTGTAGCTCAGTTGGTTAGAGCGCACCCCTGATAAGGGTGAGGTCGGTGGTTCAAATCCACCCAGACCCACCATTTTCAAGTTTGTGCCTTAGGGTATAAACATTGGGGCCATAGCTCAGCTGGGAGAGCGCTTGCCTTGCACGCAAGAGGTCGGGAGTTCGATCCTCCCTGGCTCCACCACTTATTCTTTTTACTAAAAACTTAAACAAGCTAATTTACACAGTTTGTTTGTTTAAGTTTTTATACCGCGCCTTCGGGTGTGGAGCTCTTTAACAATTTAATACATGAAGTAAAGTTTGTAAATATACAATATAACAACGCGATAACTGTTGTGATGACAGTTATCATTGGTGTATTGCATTGACACAACAATTTCAAAAAATATGGATTCTCATTGAGAGATTAATTTCTCTCATTGAAAAATAAAAATAGAATTCACCGATTGTGATTTATCACAATTTGTGACTTCTTGGTGAATAAGAACCATGTAACTCAGATACTTTGGGGTTATATGGTCAAGTGAATAAGTGCATACGACGGATGCCTTGGCATTAGAAGGCGATGAAGGACGTGATAATCTGCGATAAGCTTCGGTTAGCTGATAAATAAGCTTTAACCCGGAGATCTCCGAATGGGAAAACCCAGTGGTCATCAGACCATTATCCTTAACTGAATACATAGGTTAAGGAGGCAAACCTAGGGAACTGAAACATCTAAGTACCTAGAGGAAAAGAAATCAACCGAGATTCCCTTAGTAGCGGCGAGCGAACGGGGATCAGCCCTTAAGCATATTTTAAATTACTAGAATGATCTGGAAAGTTCAACGATACAGGGTGATAGTCCCGTATAGGAAAATTTAATTTATGTGAAATCGAGTAAGGCGGCGCACGTGAAACGCTGTTTGAATATGGGGGGACCACCCTCCAAGGCTAAATACTCTCTAATGACCGATAGTGAACAAGTACCGTGAGGGAAAGGCGAAAAGAACCCCGGGAGGGGAGTGAAATAGAACCTGAAATCGTATGCATACAAGCAGTAGGAGCGGATTTATTCCGTGACTGCGTACCTTTTGTATAATGGGTCAGCGACTTACTTCTCAGTTGCAAGGTTAACCAGTAGGGGAGCCGTAGGGAAACCGAGTCTTAAATGGGCGATTAGTAGCTGGGAGTAGACCCGAAACCGGGTGATCTATCCATGGCCAGGGTGAAGGTTAGGTAAAACTAACTGGAGGCCCGAACCCACTTATGTTGAAAAATGAGGGGATGAGCTGTGGATAGGGGTGAAAGGCCAAACAAACCCGGAGATAGCTGGTTCTCTCCGAAATCTATTTAGGTAGAGCCTCATGTATTACTTCAGGGGGTAGAGCACTGTTATGGCTAGCGGGTCGTCAAGACTTAGTAAACCATTGCAAACTCCGAATACCTGAAAGTATGAGCATGGGAGACACACTGCGGGTGCTAACGTCCGTAGTGGAAAGGGAAACAACCCAGACCGTCAGCTAAGGTCCCAAAATTGTAGTTAAGTGGGAAACGATGTGAAAAGGCCCAGACAGCCAGGAGGTTGGCTTAGAAGCAGCCATTCCTTTAAAGAGTGCGTAATAGCTCACTGGTCGAGTCGGTTTGCGCGGAAGATTTAACGGGGCTAAAACTACATACCGAAGCTACGGATCATAATTTATTATGATGGTAGGAGAGCGTTCTGTAAGCCGTTGAAGGTGTCCTGTGAGGGATGCTGGAGGTATCAGAAGTGCGAATGCTGACATGAGTAACGATAAAGGGGGTGAAAAACCCCCTCGCCAGAAGTCCAAGGTTTCCTACGCAACGTTAATCGGCGTAGGGTTAGTCGGCCCCTAAGGCGAGGCAGAAATGCGTAGTCGATGGGAAACAGGTTAATATTCCTGTACTTCATATAACTGCGATGGGAAGACGGAGAAGGTTAGCTCAGCAAGGCGATGGTTGTCCTTGTTCAAGCGTGTAGAAATGGTTCTTAGGAAAATCCGGGAACCTCTATTTCAAGGCGTGATAACGAGCCCTCTTTTGGGCGAAGTGAGTGATACCATGCTTCCAGGAAAATCCTCTAAGCTATAGGTTATATGAAACCGTACCCCAAACCGACACAGGTGGACGAGATGAGAATTCTAAGGCGCTTGAGAGAACTCGGGTGAAGGAACTAGGCAAAATGACACCGTAACTTCGGGAGAAGGTGTGCTCTTTGTAGGTGAAATCACTAGCTGATGAAGCTGAAAAGAGTTGAAGAAACCAGGTGGCTCCGACTGTTTATTAAAAACACAGCACTCTGCAAACACGTAAGTGGACGTATAGGGTGTGACGCCTGCCCGGTGCTTGAAGGTTAATTGATGAGGTTAGGATTTATCCGAAGCTTTTGATCGAAGCCCAAGTAAACGGCGGCCGTAACTATAACGGTCCTAAGGTAGCGAAATTCCTTGTCGGGTAAGTTCCGACCTGCACGAATGGCGTAACGAGGGCCACACTGTCTCCACCCGAGACTCAGTGAAATTGAAATTGCTGTTAAGATGCAGTATACCCGCGGCCAGACGGAAAGACCCCGTGCACCTTTACTACAGCTTTGCATTGAACTCTGATCCTACCTGTGTAGGATAGGTGGGAGACTATGAAACTTTAACGCTAGTTAGAGTGGAGTCATCCTTGAAATACCACCCTGGTATGGTTGGGGTTCTAACCTAGGTCCGTTATCCGGATTGGGGACAATGCATGGTGGGTAGTTTGACTGGGGCGGTCTCCTCCCAAAGAGTAACGGAGGAGCGCAAAGGTACCCTCAGCACGGTCGGACATCGTGCAATGAGCGCAAAGGTAAAAGGGTGCTTGACTGCGAGACTGACACGTCGAGCAGGTAGGAAACTAGGTCTTAGTGATCCGGTGGTTCTGAGTGGAAGGACCATCGCTCAACGGATAAAAGGTACGCCGGGGATAACAGGCTGATACCGCCCAAGAGTTCACATCGACGGCGGTGTTTGGCACCTCGATGTCGGCTCATCACATCCTGGGGCTGAAGCAGGTCCCAAGGGTATGGCTGTTCGCCATTTAAAGTGGTACGCGAGCTGGGTTTAGAACGTCGTGAGACAGTTCGGTCCCTATCTACCGTGGGCGTTGGAGACTTGAGGGAAGCTGTTCTTAGTACGAGAGGACCGGAATGGACACACCTCTGGTGTTTCGGTTGTGACGCCAGTCGCATTGCCGAGTAGCTATGTGTGGAAAGGATAACCGCTGAAAGCATCTAAGCGGGAAGCCCCTCCCAAGATTAGGTCTCCCTGACAGTTTAACTGTCCTAAAGATCCCTCGGAGACTACGAGGTTGATAGGCACGGTGTGGAAGAGTAGTGATACTTGAAGCTAACGTGTACTAATTGATCGTGAGGCTTGACCATATAACACCCAAATTATTTGAATAATTTATTATTCAATTCATAGTTTTTGTGTTGATGTGTCATGCAATACACTGATGTACAGTGACAAACTTATTACATGTATTAATTGTTATATCTCCGATTATTTAATAATCAAGGTATAAAAACTTTTTAATTCGTAAGTGCTGCATTTATGCATTACTTACAACCAGTTTGCTTAGTGACAATAGCGAGTGTGACCCACCTGATCCCATCCCGAACTCAGAAGTGAAACCACTTAGCGCCGATGGTAGTGTGGGGTCTCCCCATGTGAGAGTAGGACATTGCTAGGCTTTAAATTTAAAAATACCCCAGTTAACGTATGTTTCTGGGGTATTTTTTTGTCTAAGTTTAATGGAAAAAAATTGAAGCGTTATTCATAACTCAAATAGAGCTCTATTTGAATATTATTGTAGATCGGAACGGGTTGATTTACGTTTTGAACGTGGAACTTTGTTTTCTTTTTTCTTAACTTGATCTTCTTTAGAGATAATGCTCTTAACTGAAACTAAGTCATCAACACTTTGGTTAATTTTTTTAAAGGCTTTAGGCGCTTGAATTTCAATGATTTGCTGTACGATCCACTTTTCATCTACATCAGTCATGGCCTTTTGGACTTTTTCAGCAAAATATCGCAAGAAATGATAATCAGGTTCACCATCAACAAATTCATAGTCTGAATAATCTTCAGATCGTTGGTTATAAGTATTGATAAACGCCTTCCAATGATTGCCTTCGCCAATACGATCTTCTTTATTTTCCTGAAAATAGAAAGCAGATTGCTTAGCAAGTTTATTGATTAACTCTTGTCGTTGTTCGGCATTCAGTGTTTTAAAGACCAGTCGGTCAATGCATTGAATAAGGAAACATAAGTACTCAACAATTACATCAAATACTTGTTCTTTTTCAATTACAAAGCCTTCATTTATTAGATCTTCTAGGTGATTCTTGGTAATACGCCAGCAAATAAACGCCATGGCGCCACCGATATCTTCAATGGTTTTAACTTGATTTTTATGCCACTTGCTTTTAACTCTCACAAGATAATTTTAACAAGCAATTTAGCGTTAATTACATAAAATTATTAAGAAAAATTATTCGCAATTGTAGTTTCTGAAAGAACCTAAATCGTGGACTTGTTCAAAACCCATTTGAACTAAGTAGTTTTTCGCTGTTGATGAACGCGCGCCTGTAACACAATATAAAATGACAGCTTTATCAATATCAAGAACATTCTTAGCAGACATGATTGATTGTAATGGCAAGTTAATTGCATTTGGTAATCCGCCACGAGAAAACTCAGCAGCTGAACGAACGTCAACTAATTGAGCGCCTTTATTTAATAGTTTGCAAGCATCGTTTCCTGTAAATGAATTGAACATAGTATAATTTCCCAAGTGAGTTTTTAACTGAATACTGCTATGGCTGGGTATTCAATCTATATTAGGAAGTTATTATATAACAATGTTAAGCAAAAAGCAACTAAGGAATAACATTGAATCTGTTGAAAAGGCTTTAAAAAAGCGTAACTTTTCTTTTGATATCAACAAGTTAACTGATTTAGAAAATAAAAGAAAAAAAAATCAAGTTGAGACTCAGGAGTTGCAAAATTTGCGCAACACCCAGTCAAAATCAATTGGTAAAGCTAAGGCTTCTGGCGAAGATATCGCTCCCTTATTAGCTGAAGTAGCTGATTTGGGTGATAAGCTTGATGCGGCTAAATCTGAATTACAGACCATTCAATCTCAGATTGATGATATTGTCATGGCCATGCCTAATATTCCACATGAATCAGTGCCTGAAGGTAATTCTGAAGAGGACAATGTTGAAATATCAAAATGGGGCGAACCAGGATCATATGATTTTGAAGTTAAAGATCATGTTGACTTGGGTGAAATGCATGGGCTAGATTTTGAAACAGCGGTAAAGATTTCAGGTGCACGTTTTTCAGTGATGACAGGAAAGATGGCACGATTGCATCGAGCTTTAACTCAGTTTATGTTGGATCAGCACACAGAAAAAAATGGTTACACAGAAGCTTATGTGCCTTATTTGGTGAATGCTGAGTCATTAACAGGTACAGGTCAATTGCCTAAATTTGAGGCTGACTTATTTAAAACACATTTGCATGGCGAAGAGGGTGATGCTAAGACGCTTTACCTGATTCCAACCGGCGAGGTACCGATTACCAATATGGTGCGTGATACCATCGTGAATGTAAATGATTTGCCACTTAAATTTGTTGGACATACGCCAAGTTTCCGCTCTGAAGCAGGCGCTTATGGACGGGATACTCGAGGCTTGATTCGCCAACATCAATTTGAGAAGGTTGAGTTGGTGCAAGTTACAAGGGCTGAAGATTCCTATCAAGCATTAGAAGAACTCACCGACCATGCCGAAGGTATTTTGCAAGCGTTAGAGTTGCCTTATCGTAAGGTGATTTTGTGTGCGGGTGACTTGGGTTTTTCAGCAGCTAAAACTTATGATTTAGAAGTGTGGTTACCGGGACAGAATACCTATCGTGAGATTTCTTCTTGCTCTTGCTTTGAAGATTTTCAGGCGCGGCGTTTACAACTCAGATGTAAAAATCCTGAAACCAACAAGCCAGAATTGTTGCACACGTTGAACGGTTCTGGACTAGCAGTAGGGAGAACATTGGTGGCGGTTTTAGAAAACCATCAGCAGGCCGATGGAAGTATTAAAATACCAGCAGTATTACAAAGCTACATGGGTGGCTTGAGCGTTATTAATTAATAGGAGACAGAAAAATGAATTTATTAGATCTAATCGTATCACCAGCTTTTGCTGCTAGCCATGAACCAGCAACTATCTCAGGCTCTGGACTGGGCAACCTTGTGCCAATGCTACTTTTATTGGTTATTTTTTATTTTTTACTGATCCGACCTCAGCAAAAACGTGCCAAAGATCACAAAACGCTTTTAGCGGCATTAAAAGCGGGTGACGAAGTGGTTACTAACGGTGGTGTGGTCGGTAAGGTGGTGTCAGTTGACGAATCTTTTGCAAAGGTTGAAATTGCCGAAGGTGTTGTTGTCAAAGTACAGAAGAAAGGCATTAATCAAAAGCTGCCAAAAGGCAGTGCTAACTCTTAACTTTAAGGTATAAATTAAACTATGAATCATTACTCCGGCTTGAAAAATGCACTGATCGCTTTTTTCTTGCTATTAGCAACACTCTATGCCTTGCCAAATATATTTGGCTCAGACTTGGCCGTACAAGTATCTGCCGCAGGTGATGCAGCCATTGGTCAGTCTGACCTCAACAAGATTGAAGTTATGCTTAAAGATAAAGGCACGACTTATAAGTCAGTTGGTTTGTCTAATCGTCGAATTTTAGTGCGCTTTGATGATAATGCTGCTCAGCTCTCAGCTAAGGATTTACTCAAAGCAGAATTAGGCCGTAATTATGTTGTGGCACTTAATCTTGCACCTTCGGTGCCATTATGGCTATCTGATTTAGGCGGTAAGGCCATGTCGTTAGGTTTGGATCTTAGAGGTGGCGTACATTTCTTGCTAGAAGTTGATATGCAAGCCGTGTTATCGATGTCGATCGATAAATACTACAACGAGTTGCGCACTCTCTTACGTACTGATCGTTTATATAAGAGTATTAAAAAAGAAGGCACTAGTATTGCCATTCGTTTTAAAGAGGTTGAGTTAAAAAACAAAGCATCGGCATTGATTGAATCAGAATTAAGTGATTTGGTCATCCTTGAAACTGATAATCAGGATGAATTATTAATCCAAGTTGGTATTAGTGATAGCGCACAAAAAGAAGCTAAGAAGAGCGCACTAAAGCAAAACATTACCACGTTAAGAAATCGAGTCAATGAATTAGGAGTGGCTGAGCCTATTATTCAGCAGCAAGGCTTAGAACGTATTGTAGTGCAATTGCCAGGTGTGCAAGACACAGCTAGAGCCAAAGAAATATTAGGTGCAGTGGCAACACTAGAGTTTAGGCTGGTTGATGAAAAGAATGACCCGCAAACGGCCATTCAATCGGGCAGAACGCCGATTGGCTCAAAGCTTTATTATTTTAAAGATGGACGTCCATTATTGTTAAAAACTAGAGTGATTGCAACGGGTGAAAACATCACTGGTGCAGCCTCAGGCATTGATCAAGAAAATAACATACCAATGGTAAACATTACTCTGGATAATCCCGGCGGTCGTGCCATGTTGGATACCACTAAAAAATATTTACATCACCGTATGGCAGTGGTCTTTATTGAAAATAAAGTTGAAACAGTACTTAATAAAGACGGCAAGATTGTGAAAAAACGCAGTACCACGAAAGACATCATTAATGCGGCCACCATTCAAGGTACATTCTCATCTCGTTTTCAAATCACTGGTATTGACAGTGCACGTGAGGCACGTAATTTAGCATTGTTACTCAGAGCAGGCTCGCTTTCTGCACCGATTGAGATTATTGAAGAGCGCACCATTGGTCCGAGCCTCGGTGCCGATAATATTGCTAAAGGTGTTATGTCCGTCATTGCCGGATTTGTGTTTGTGCTGTTATTTATGGTAGTGCGTTATCGTGTATTTGGCATGGTGGCAAATATTGCACTTACGCTTAACTTAGTAATGATTGTCGCTGTATTGTCATTATTACAAGCCACGTTAACACTGCCAGGTATTGCCGGTATTGTATTAACTGTGGGCATGGCGGTGGATGCTAACGTGCTTATTTTTGAGCGCATTAAAGAAGAATTGGGCGCCCAAAGCAATATCCAAAAAGCTATTTCTGCTGGTTATGATAAGGCGGTACTCACTATTGCAGATGCGAACATCACAACGTTGATTGCCTCACTGGTATTGTTTAGTTTTGGTACTGGGCCGATCAAGGGTTTTGCTATCACTCTATCCATCGGTATTATCACCTCGATGTTTACTGCTATTATTGTTTCAAGGGCCATTATTAATAAAATTTACGGTGGTAAGAAGCTAGAGGAGTTATCGATATGAAGGCTTTAAACATCCCTACAATTGATTTTGTTGGCAAGCGTACCTATGCTATTATTTTTTCAGTAGTGTTAATTACAATCTCAATATTTTCATTAGCAACGCAAGGCCTCAAGTTTGGCATTGACTTTACTGGTGGCACCTTAATTGAAGTCGGTTATGAGCAACCAGTCGATTTAAGCGAGGTAAGAAACACCTTGGATGAGGCACAGTTTAAAGGTGCCAATGTTCAACATTTTGGCTCTACTAATGAGATTTTGATTCGCCTTAAGCCTCAAGCCGTTTCAAGTGCAAAATTAAGCTCAAAGATTATTCACCTGTTGGGCGATGATATCGATATTCGCCGTGTTGAATTTGTTGGACCTAAAGTGGG
>JYMV01042089.1_pt1 | contig 12984 bp, 8 predicted proteins | sample 338911 | NCBI WGS metagenome assembly JYMV01 (sample SAMN03354496, study PRJNA234377) | hydrothermal vent metagenome | biome: Deep sea; feature: Hydrothermal plumes at the Eastern Lau Spreading Center, Western Pacific Ocean; material: Seawater | place: Tonga | collected 2009 | depth 2000 m m | reverse complement strand
TGTGAAAGGGTCAGTGCCACATAATTTAAGTGGAAGCCACATTCTAAGTGCTCGAAAATGTTTTGTCAGTTCTGGCGAGATATCTGCTGGAGACATCTCATCTTCTGGATCAATCACATCTTGAAAGTAGCTTGCAGAAAACTGGTGAGCATATTTAAGATGCTTGGCGTTTCTGACCAGTAATACACCTAAGCCATATGGCAAGAACATGCTTTTATGAGGATCCATTACCAGAGAATCAGATAATTCAATTCCATTCAGTTTTGTTTTCCCCTCTTTTGTTAATAAGAAGAAAGCGCCATAAGCTCCATCAATATGATACCATAGATTATTTCGTTTAGCAATTTTCCCAATTGTTGATAGAGGGTCTATGGCACCAACATCTGTAGTTCCTGCTGAGCCAATTACCATCCATGGTATAAGGCCTTTCTTTTTATCCTTAATGATCTGTGCTTCTAGATCTGCACAATTCATTTTGTATTGCATGTCCATCTTAATATCCCTGCGGATACAGTCTCTCATGCCTGCAATATTAATGGCTTTATCAATACAGTGATGAATGTGTTTTGTGCAATAAACAACACAACGATGAAAGTTGTTCCCTTTTATTTTTTTTGCATCTCTGGCAGTTATTACTGCAGTAAGGTTTGCAATACTTCCTCCTGAGGTTAGATTGCCACCTGTCATGTGAGGATATCCTACAAGTTCTGCCATCCATTTAATGAGCATATTGGTCATTCTAACAGCGCCAGGAGAGGGATAAAATACGCCAGCATATCGATTTGTGATGGCTGCAATGTAATCTCCTAGAGATGAATGATAGATACCACCACCTGGGATATAAGCCAAGTGTCCACCAGAAGCTGGATTCAGTCCAGGAATTTCGACATTATCCTTGAAAATACGGATAGCTTCCTCTATAGAAATTCCCATGTTGGAAATAGGGTAGTCATAAAGACCAGCCCCTTGGTCTTTAGTAATATTAAATGTCTTATGCTCCTTCATGTCTTCTAAAAACCTTTCTGTGTACTCAACAACCTTATTGCGAATTTCTTCACGTTCCTCCTTCTTGGGTTCTAAAAGGGAAGCTGATTTTTCTAGTTTTAATATTTTTTCACGCATATTGTTGAACAAAAATTCGAAAAAGAAAGAGTAATTATAGTAAATTATTTTTTCTTTGTTGCATGTCACCAACAATTGTCATTCTCTTAATAGCTGTTTATTTTGTTATTCTAGTAGGGATATCTCGTATTACTGAGAGGGGTGCCAATAATAATTCATTTTTTCTTGGTAACCGAAAATCTCCTTGGTTTGTTGTCGCATTTGGCATGATAGGAGTGTCATTATCGGGGATTACATTTATTTCTGTCCCCGGAGCAGTAGCAAACTATACAAAAGAGGCAGGATTAGTGGCTACAGGACAATTCAGCTATATGCAAATGGTTTTTGGATACCTGGTAGGGTATTTCGTAGTTGCATTTGTTTTATTGCCAATATATTATAAGATGAATTTAACTTCAATTTATACATATCTGGAAACCAGGTTTGGATATTGGAGCTATAAGACAGGATCTGCATTGTTCCTAGTTTCTCGAATTATTGGTGCTTCTATCCGTTTATTACTGGTTGCTAGTGTATTACAGTTGATTCTGTTTGACAAGATGGGTGTCCCTTTTGAGATTACTGTTGTAGTTTCTATATTACTTATTTGGATTTATACCAACAAAGGTGGAATAAAAACTATTGTATGGACCGATACGGTACAAACTGGATTTATGCTTGCCTCGTTAATATTAACTTTGTTTTTAATTGGCAATTCTCTTGAACTTGAGAAGCAGGGAGGGCTTATTAGTAGCATTAAAGAAAGTGGGTATTCTCAAATATTTTATTTTGATAGTTGGTTGTCAGCAAATTATTTTTGGAAACATTTCTTGGGTGGACTCTTTATTACTATAGGAATGACTGGTTTGGATCAGGATATGATGCAGAAAAACTTGAGTTGCAAGAATTTGAAATCTGCTCAGTTGAATATGGTGTCATTTGCAGGGATTCTTGTTATTGTTAATCTGATGTTTCTTGTTTTGGGAGCTCTGCTTTATATGTATTATGAACAAACAGGAATTGGAGAGCATGCCCTTGTAACGGAGGGTAGAACAGATCTTTTATTTGCAGAAATTGCCCAACAGGGAGATCTTGGGACTATCGCTGGTATTTTGTTTCTATTTGGGTTGATAGCGGCTGCCTATAGCAGTGCAGATTCAGCATTAACATCCCTTACCACATCTTTTTCAATTGATTTTTTAAATGTTGAGAAAAAGGAAAGATCACAGCAGGAAAAAACGAGAAAGATTACCCATATCTTGATGTCTTTTATCTTGATGTTAACTGTGATTATACTCAGAAGAACATCAGATGATGCGGCCATTTGGTTATTAATCAAATTGGCCGGATTTACTTATGGCCCATTAATTGGACTTTTCTTTTTTGGGATATTAACAAGAAGGTCCTTAAAGGATATTTGGGTGCCCATTGTATGCTCATTAGTTCCAATAATACTGGGATCTTTATGGTATTTGACAAATGCAGGCCTGATTAATTGGTTTGGAACTTATCAATTCGGTGCAGAACTCATTATTTATAATGCCTTGATTTCTTTTGGTGCACTTTTCTTGATCAGCTTTTCTAAAAGTAAGAATACAAATAATATAGAGCCAGACAGAAAAATCACAGACTAATCTTTTCTAGTAAAATTACTTTGGATGGTAGAAGGCTTGCTTCCTAGGACTTTATATCTTAAGCAAGATACAATTTGATTTCTCCGATTTCAACAAAGTTAGAAGTATATTGAAAGAAGATATTGGGGTCTATTATTTAAATCTAATAATACCACCTTTCCATGTCCCAACCCATTTAATATTGTCAGAATCGACAGTTACAGTATAAACAAAATCTTTAGGTAATTCAGAGTTTGAGTGGTCAAAGACTTCCCAATTTCTACCGTCAAACTTTACAAGCCCTCCACCTCCAGTTCCTATCCATGTTGTGCCAGTTTCTTCAAAAGCTATTGAATATACAGAGTTGTTTGGTAATCCTGAATTAAACATATTATAAATATTCCAGGTTGTGTCAGCATCAAACTTAGCTATTCCACCATTCAAAGTGCCAACCCAAACATTGTCATCTTTATCAATTGAAACTGTTAGAATCCAGTTGCTTGGAATTTTTGAATTCTCTGTATTATAAGTTACCCAACCATTTTCATTATATTTCGTTAATCCACCTTCTTCGGTTCCGAGCCACTTGTTGCCTTTGCTATCAACAGCTATTGAATTTACTACATCATTTGGAATTTTTGAATTCAACGTATTAAAACTATACCATTCCGTTCCGTTAAATTTAGTTACCCCTTGGTCTCCTGCCCCTACCCATAGGTCTCCTTTTTTGTCAATAGCAGTAGAAAGGATCCAATCATGAGGCAATAAGGAATTTGTGGTATTGAAATTTGTGAACCAAGTGTCCTCAGCCTCCTTTTTGTCATCCAGCCTTGAGAGGCCATTGCCATAAGTTCCAACCCATTTAACATCATTTTCATCTATTGCTATAGCGTAAATTGAATTATGTGGGATCAAAGAATTATTAGTTTGGAAGATGGTCCAATCGGCACCTTTCAATTTAACTAAACCGCCTTTTTCAGTAGCAATCCATTTATTGTCTTCTTTATCCAGAATAATTTTTAGCGCATTGTTGTCTGGAAGATCAGAATTGGCTTTTTGGTATAATACCCATTCATTATTATCCTTTATTGTTGAGTCTTGTCCGCAAACATCTATTGTTACAACATTAAATATTAGAGAGGCAGAAATTAATATTAAAGGCAATTTGCTCATAATCAACACCCTAAAGAGAGAAAATACTTTCTTTGTTTATAACAATTTATTACTAGACTGCAATTTAAGAAAACTTATAGACTATTAAAAAAAAGTTACATAAAAAACCACTTGTTGCGATTCATTAAATTCTATTCAATCGCATAAGAATTAATATAATAGCTGACCTTGCAAGACTCTGAAATGAAGGCTTAGGCCGGTTCTTTATTTCTAAAGCTTGGATCTTGCTATTTATTGTTTTTTTCTTGCTAAATTATTCAGGAGCTTCTTCAACAATAGCACTTATAGCAATTCTTGTATCAGGTGGGTCTGTATTTGCTGTAACAGTTATAGTTTTTCTTTGGTTACCTTTTTGTTTCCCAGGTTTATATTCTACCACAATTTCGCCAGTTTCTCCTGGAGGGATTGGTTCCTTTGGAAATTGAGGCACTGTGCAGCCACAAGAGCCTTTTGCATTTGAAATTATTAATGGATTTGAACCTTTATTAGTAAATTTAAAGACATGCTTGTTGTCAGTACTATTTTGTTTGATATTACCAAAATCAAATGTTTCTTCATCAAAAGAGATAACTGACAAAGGTCCTTTAGGTTTTTCTATTTTTACAGCTTCCTGTACCAGAGGATTTGGGGTATTGTTCAAACTTTGAGCTGCATTCACAGGTTGCGTTTGTGCAGAAACTATTTCAGGGCTTTCATTATTGTCATCATTAATTGCGGGTGACATTACCATTTCTATGATTAGGGTACCAGCTATAATTACCAGGAGCACGATTTTTATTTGCTCTTTTATATCGTTCATTATTTGCGATTTTTAATTTAGCGCTCCTTTCTTAAATAAGAGAGTGCAAATATATGAAATATGGCAGTAGATAAATAGGTTTGGACAGAAAATTAATATTTTAGAATATTGCTATTTGTTTATAAACTCATGCGCTTTTAGGATGCTTCTTCGTTTGCCATTTATGAATGCAACCACAAAAGCATCTTGATAACCAAGCCTTTTCATCTGATTCAATAAAACATCTCTTGAATATTCAAAATCTTCAGCAATTCCAAAGGTGTATTTATAAAGACCCTCATCTTTATATTCCTCAATATTTTCTAGCCCTTTGAAATTTGCAGGCACTATATATATTGGATCTTGAGAGGCAAAAATTTGGATTTTAAATTCAACCTTGGTAGTATCTTGTGGTTCTTGTATCTGGAATTCCTTAGCATTTGCGGTGGTTGCTGCTACACTATCAGGATATATCCCAGCATCTAATAGTGTTACTCGTGTTCCTCCTCTATAAACAACTATAAATGCGTCATCAAAGCCTTTATCTATCATTTTTTGTTTGTGTAAGGATGCATTTTCATATTCTGAAAACTCGCCGGTAACATATTTATAAAGCCCATCTTTCCCTGGGATCATTACAACATCTCCAATTTTAAAGAAGCCTGTGGGAATAAGTTTGCTAAAAGCACCTAACTGAACCCTAAACACAAATTCTGTATTATCAACCATTGCTTCAGGTTCAATTATTTCAGGGACTATATCTTCATCGAGCTTAATATTGGTGTTAAATGTTGGTAGCCAGAGAGCAACTTGACTGTTTTTAATGGATGTATTATCAGTAATGTCTAGCCTAGAGGCTTCTGCTTTTCCAGGATTATTGAACAGGCCCTTAATATAAAAAGTAGTGTCATTGATAACTACACTTTGAACTTCCGACATGCTTAGAATCTGGTCTGTAAACTCTTTTGAAGGGAATTCTCCTTTTGGGAAAGTACCAAGCAATACGGTCCATACTGAATCTAGCTCAGGTTCTGTTTCAACATATGGTAATGTCTCAAGTTGATAACTGCTGTCCGATATTTCAACAACTTCTGTTTCAAGAGAGTCCTCGCCCACGTCAACAATAGCTGTGTCAGCAACTTCTGCTTCAAGAGAGTCAGCGTCTGCAACAACGATAGCTATGTCAGCAACTTCTACTTCAAGAGAGTCAGCGTCTGCAACAACGATAGCTGTGTCTGCAACTTCTACTTCAAGAGAGTCAGCGTCTGCAACAACGATAGCTGTGTCTGTAAGGTCTGTTTCAAGTGTATCTTCATCCAAAACAGGAATTATTGAATCTAGTTTAATTTCCTCTTCATCATCACTAGGAATATAAAACCTTAAAGATAACGATGTGTACAATAACTTTTCTAGATCGCTTTCACCTTCTCTTAGTCCTCTGCCTTCATCACTAATATTGTCCAATAAGTCTGTGAAAGTAAAATGCAGTGATGTTCCTATATCTAATTGAAGTTCTTTTGTGATCTTAAATTGGATTCCTACTCCTATAGGTACTGCTAAAGAAAATTGAGAGTATTTTCCCAGGCCATCTAAGTTTGCTTCTCTGAGATCAGATTCATATAAATAATCCATTGTTGTAGTTGCCGCATTAGGGTTTGTTCCTAATTCAGGTTCAATTCTAATGCTACCGTCCTTCCAATAATAATAAGAATTCCCATTAGCGTCCAGGGTGTCACCTTTAGAATTAAATTCAAATGCTTCAAAACCAAGAGACATGTAAGGGGTAATCCTGCTTGTTGGAGGAATCCAGTTAGCAAAATTATGACTAATATATAAGCCTCCGCAAGTTATTTTAGATTGAAAATTTAAATTTCTTGTTGGTGATTTCTCATCGACGGTGATTTTACCTTTAATGAAATATAGTCCTGCCGTCAGGTATTTATTGGTCTGCGTAGAGATTGAAAAATTAAGACCTAAATTATTATTAATCTTCTTGGTAGCATCAACAGGTATTAGATCTCCCATATACATTAACCAACCACCACCTAGACCTAAGATGGGATGAAATAAAGATGTCTTTTCTGGATATCCAATCAAAGCAGGGTTGTCAGGCTTGGGTTCAATATATTCAGGACTTTCATTTTGAGACTTTTCTACTTTGCTCGTATCAGCTAATTGTTTTTCCTGTGTTAAAGAATCCTCGGTTGTAGAACTTGGCGAAAGTATTGTTTCCTCACTCTCATTAATGATCAAATTAGTTGCTGTGTCTTGGAGCGATGGTAGTTCTGCAGGATCTAAAGAATCCTCGATTGCAGGAATTGGTGAAGGGATGGTGTCTTTACTTACTATACTAATTAGATTTGGTGGTGTTTCCTGATTTGACGTTGGTTCTGTTGTATTTAAAGTATCTGTAATTATTGAATCGGTTATGGGTAAAGTATCTTTAGTTACAATACTAACCAAATCAATTGTTGCATCCTGACTATATGAAGAATGTGCCCAAAAACAGAGAAAAAACAAGGCAATAAGTTCTCGTATATGTCTTTTCAGTTTCACTTTCCTATTTAGATTCAATAAATGTGGTTTCACTTTTTCAAGCCCTCTCATATTATTGAAAGGCATTTCTAAAAGTATAATCTTATTTTAATTCCTTCCTTCCATAAAAACGCATAAACCAAACCTCTTAAGAAATGACTATACGTAAAAAAACACATTTAGTTCTCTTAAAGCCCCTTAGGGGATTCTTTTACCTTTCTTATATGTGATTATGAACGCACCCTTTACACCTTTTGTTATTCTATAATAAGACTGTTGCTTTCTGGCTATATTGTACGTAGAATAAGGACCAACTGTATATTTGAGCAGCCCATTATGGATTTCTTCCTTAAGAAGCTTTTCAATATTGTGCTTATTTGCCAATTCCTTTATATCAATTCTATTAGATGCCGCTGCAATCTGAATCCTATATTCTAATTGATCTTGCTGATCTGAGCTCTCAGGAATCTTATGTGATGGAGCTACTTCTCCTTTAGGGATGGAAGCAGTTGAAGGCTCCTCGATCTTAATTATCGAACTTTGAATGTATTTTTCTTTTTTAACGCTTCCATCGAGATAAGCAAAAACGCCACTAATTCCTTTTATTCCTTCTGAAGCATTTTCAGTATTAATATTCATGCAAATTATGAGTTCTGGTTTTGACGGCATTCTGTCCCATATAAATTTTATAGTTTTTTCTTCAAACAGAAATTTGGCATTTTCTGTTTCAATTGGTTCAGGTATGAACCCTGAAGGTAAATTTAATTGGGCTTTTGCGAAACTATTAAGGTTATTCTTTATAATAGTAATTGACAATTTGAAGGATTCCCCTATGACCACACTTTCAGGAATTGAAACATTTATTGTTGGTTCAGGTGTTTGTTGATTGACAGGGTCAAAAACCAAAACCATGAATAAAAGAATGTAGTTTTGAAATAATAACACTATTTAATTCTTTCTAGCGGTAAGGAAAATTAGAAGTTTGGTTTCAACAGATACTTTTTATAGAACTTGTTGATCTGTTTGACAGCATCCTCAGGATTATCAACCACGATAAACAAATTTAAATCAGCAGCATTGATATTTTTCTCCTCTAGAAGCGATGATTTAATCCAATCTATCATGCCTTCCCAAAACTTTTTACCTACAAGTACAATTGGGAATTTCCCAATTTTATTAGTTTGAATTAATGTAATGGCTTCAAAAAATTCATCCATTGTTCCAAATCCTCCAGGGAGAACGATAAATCCTTGTGAATATTTGGTGAACATTACTTTTCTGACGAAGAAATAATTGAAATTGATTAATTTGTCAAGATCAATATATTTATTTGCTTCCTGTTCAAACGGAAGAACAATATTCAACCCTACAGATCTTCCATTTGCGTTTTTGGCACCTTTGTTTGCAGCTTCCATTATTCCAGGTCCGCCACCTGTAATAACACCATATCCAGCTTTCGTAAGTCGGAAGCCGATATCTTCTGCGAGTTTATAATATTTATTGCTAGGCAAAGTTCTTGCAGAACCAAAGACAGATACGCAGGGGCCTATCTTGGCTAGGGTTTCAAACCCTTCAACAAATTCTGACATAATCTTAAATATTTGCCATGAATCGGAGGTTTTGATCTCATTCCAGTCCTTTTCAGAAAAGGCTCTTTTTATTTTGTCATCTCTTTTTTTTATCATGTCATTAAGGTTTCTGGTCAATATGATTATATAATTCTTCTCTTAGATATTTTGCAGTAAAACTATCTTTATTTTCCGAAACATCCTTTGGTGTTCCTTGAGTGATTATTTGACCTCCTGCATCTCCTCCTTCAGGTCCAAGGTCAATTATATGATCTGCCATTTTAATAATATCCATATTGTGCTCAATTACAATAACACTATTGCCTTTTGAAACAAGTTTGTTCAAAACATCTAAAAGGACCCTGACATCTTCAAAATGCAGGCCTGTTGTTGGTTCATCAAGAATGTACATGGAATTTCCAGTCGTTTTTTTTGATAATTCAGCAGCTAATTTTACCCTTTGAGCCTCTCCTCCTGAAAGGGTGGTTGAAGGTTGTCCCAATTTAATATAACCCAAGCCAACATCTTGTAAGGTTTTAATCTTTTGCAGAATTGCAGGAAAGTTGCTGAAAAAGGTTACCGCTTGGTCGATTGTCATGTCCAAGACATCATTTACTGATTTTCCTTTAAATCGAATTACTAAAGTTTCTCTGTTATATCTTTTGCCGTTACAAGTTTCACAATTGACATATATATCAGGTAAAAAACTCAGCTCTATGGTCCTCAATCCTGCTCCTTTACATGTTTCGCATCTTCCTCCCGACACATTAAAGGAGAATCTGCCAGGTTTATAGCCACGTATTTTTGCTTCGGGAAGATTAACATATAGGTTCCGAATATCTGTGAAGGCTTTTGTATAGGTGGCTGGATTAGACCTAGGGGTTCGGCCAATAGGCGACTGGTTTATTTCTATTACCTTGTCGAGATTCTCTAAACCCTCAATTTTATCATATTTCAGGGGTCTTTCTTGGGCTTGATGGTAATATTTTTTAAGGATTGGATATAATGTTTTGTTTATCAAGGTAGATTTTCCACTGCCTGAAACTCCTGTGATACAAATAAATTCACCTAATGGAAGTTCGAGAGTAACGTTTTTAAGATTGTTACCCTTTGCTCCTTTAAGAACTAACACCTTCCCATTACCTTTATTTCTTTCATCAGGTATTTCAATCTTCCGTTTACCCAATAAATAATCAGCGGTTATACCATCTTTGATTTTGTCTGGCCTGCCCTCTGCAACGACTTGTCCTCCTAAGACTCCAGCTCCTGGACCAATATCTATTATATGATCAGCATTTTTAATCATTTGTTTATCATGCTCTACTACAATAACGGAATTCCCTGCATCTCTAAGTTTTAATAAGGCCTCAATTAGTTTGGAGTTGTCTCTTTGATGTAAACCAATGCTGGGTTCATCAAGAATATACAATACACCTACAAGTTGAGATCCTATTTGAGTGGCAAGTCTTATCCTTTGGGACTCACCTCCAGACAATTCCTTTGCACTTCTGTTCAGGGTTAAATATTCTAACCCTACATCGAGCATGAATTGAATTCTTGTTTTAAGTTCTTTGAGAATTTCATCAGCAATAATTATTTGTTTATTGCCAAGCTTAGACTTTAGATTATTAACCCAATTTGCAAGAGATTTTATATCCAAGTTGGCTATATCAGCAATATTTTTACCATTAATCTTAAAATGCAATGACTCTAATTTTAATCGCTTACCTTCACATATTTTACATGGTTCATTAGTCATATAACCAACCACCCATTTTTTAGTTGCAGGACTTGGAGATTCTTTGTATTGGCTTAATAAAAAGTTGACAATACCCTCAAAGTTAAGTGTATAATCTGTAGAGACATGTTTTGCTTTGTCATTCTCATAAATTAAGTTCTTGATTTTCAACATTTCAGATGTTCCATAAAAAATCATCTTTTTGGTTTCTTCAGATATATCTTTTAGGGGGGTGTCTAAAGAAAATGCATGTTTCTTAGTTATGGCTTCCAGTTGTTTGAAAATCCAAGTATTTCTCTTCTTCCCAATTGGTTCTATTCCACCTTCATTTATGCTTAGTCTTGGATTTGGGATTATCTTTTTTATATCAATTTCATAAACAGCCCCCGTTCCTTTGCATTCTTGACATGCACCATATGGTGAATTGAATGAAAAGCTATTAGGTTCTGGTTCAGCATAAGATATTCCCGTTGTAGGGCACATCAATGATTTGCTAAAGTATACAGGGTTATTAGAACTTGGTTTCTTTGCTGAATCAGCAATAACTAATATGGTTCCATTGCTTTGGCCCAACGCTAAAGCGACTGATTCCGTTATTCGGTCTTTTGAATTATCATTTACTTTTACTTGGTCAATTACAATTTCAATATCATGGGTCTTGTATCTATCCACTTTTAGTCTTGAACTTATTTCAATTATCTCTTGATCTACCCTTACCTTAAGAAACCCTTTTCTGAGAATTTGGATAAATAGTTCCTTGTAATGTCCTTTTCTTCCAGTTACTACAGGTGCAAGGATCATAATGTTTTGATCATTAAATTTCTGATACAATAGTTCTATAATTTGTTCTCTAGTGAATCGAACCATTTTCTCACCAGTATTAAATGAATAAGCTTCAGCAACTCTTGCAAATAATAATCGCAAAAAATCATAGATTTCTGTTGTAGTTCCAACAGTTGACCTTGGGTTCCTGCTGGTTGTTTTTTGTTCTACTGAAATAACAGGGCTAAGACCAGAGATTTTGTCAACATCAGGTCTTTTTGAACCGCCGAGGAATTGACGTACATACCTTGAAAAACTTTCTATATACCTACGTTGGCCTTCAGCATAAATAGTGTCAAATGCCAAAGAAGACTTCCCACTACCACTTAATCCTGTAATAACAACCAATTTATTTCTAGGTATTTTAATGTCAATATTGCGCAGATTGTTCTCTCTTGCACCTTGAATATCAATCTCCTTTAGTTCAGTTTTAATTCCATTTTGCCCAAGACTTGACATCCTTCTAGTGGTTGTTGTTAATTGTTTCAATTATTGTCTTAACTGTATTATTTTGCTTGGCTGGAATCTAAAGTGTCGTTGGTAATAACTATATTTTTTCTTATCTGATTGGAATCATTACTCAACAGGGTATTTTGTGAGTCATGTTCTAATGTTTCGATTACATAATAACCAGAGTCTGGCACAAGAATTTTATAGTTCTTCCTGGTTTTATTGGTCAAGTAATTTTTTCTAAGCCAGGGATTATGAATTTTTATTATTCTATAGTTCACATTTTGAGTTTTTGCAAATTCTGCAATATTGTTAATGGGAGTATCAACCATTAAGGTAGAGTATTTGATTTTCGGATAGAGATGCTCTTCTCGAAAATGATAACCGTAATTTTCAGGATTGGTCATAATTTCTTTGATAGCTAATAACCTAAACACGTATCTAGAAGTTTCTGAATTCAGATATAAATCATAATAGTTGGTTGCCTTCTGTCTCTTAAGTTGTTTTTTTATTCCATCGATCCCCATATTATATGCGGCAGCACACAATGTCCAATTATTAAATTCTGCATAGCTGTTTTTTAAATACCTGCATGCTGCTCTTGTAGATAAAACCATATTATATCTCTCGTCTACTACATCATTAACTTCTAGGTTAAATTGTTTGGCAGTAGACTTCATTAATTGCCAATAGCCGGTGGCACCAGCAGGGGAAACAACGTTAGAAAGATTACTCTCAACCAAAGGAAGATATTTGAAATCATCTGGGATTCCGTTTTCTTTTAGAATTGGCTCAATTACCGGAAACCACCTGCTTGCTTTTTTAAAGTAAAGCATTGTATTTGACTGAAAGTAAGTGTTGGAAAGTAGTTCCTTGTCTAAGCGTTCTTCTAAGTTTAGATCATTCATTGGCATCTTTTCTCCACAAAAGTCGATTTGATTAGGTAAATCGAGCGCATAGATGCCATAATCATCAATAAACTGTTTGTGAAAATCAATTTTTTCTTCTAACTGTGCAGAAGAAAAGCTAAATAATCTGAAAATAACCAGCAAGAGCCCTAATCCGATGAATGAGATAAGCCGTTTCCTGTTTTTATCACTTTTTGCAAAATACCCAATCAATCTTTCTGCTTGTTTGGAGTTTCTCATTTAGTTTTTAGTATGTTGCTGGAATTAGCACTCTTGGGAGAGCTGATTTTTGTTGTGA
>JYMV01037482.1_pt1 | contig 12984 bp, 13 predicted proteins | sample 338911 | NCBI WGS metagenome assembly JYMV01 (sample SAMN03354496, study PRJNA234377) | hydrothermal vent metagenome | biome: Deep sea; feature: Hydrothermal plumes at the Eastern Lau Spreading Center, Western Pacific Ocean; material: Seawater | place: Tonga | collected 2009 | depth 2000 m m | reverse complement strand
CCAAACTCCAATACCCCCCAACAACATCATCTCCGGGACAACACGCCACCAGGATAATCCCGATGACCCCCGGCCAACAGCATCGCCTTCAACATGATGGCTCCTGATAATCAAAGCCTGGGAGTTCAATCAACGGTCGGGAGAGACGTCTCGCCTAAACCGATCCGTCACGAATAGCCACTATACTACTCGTGGGCGCCATAGCTCCACCGTTGTCGTCGAATGCCTGGGGCGCCTTGAGACTATTGTGGATAGCGGTTCCGTGTCCGCAAGCCGAACCGAACCAGAGCGAGGGGACACGTATCTTACGCGCAAGCTATCTCAAGAGCATACCTAATCTCTGGCGTTATGTCCTGGAGATGATGTTGATGTGGGGTATTGGAGTTTGAGACAGCGACCACAGTGGTTACGTATTTCACAGGCGGTTACTCGGATGGGCCAAGTCAATTCATCCGCACGGCTGCCGCTTTTGGAGTCAGCGACAGCCGATGCTGGCTCCTCGAACATAGAGCCGGGCGGAGGCCACGAAGGTTAGTGAGGAGCCACACGTGGGATTGAGGCTATCCTCCACCGTTGTAAAAGAGATCATATTTTCTTATTTCCATGACGATATGGGCGAGTTTGATTGAATTCCATTTTTATTTGAAGGGCTTTTTCAAGATTTAGGTCTAATTGTCCACATAAATCAGCAATTCTAATGATGGTATCAGCTAATTCAAAAATAAAACCTTCGGGTTTCCCATCAGGTCCTTTGTATAACTTTTTTTCTCCGTGGGAACGATATTCTTCAAGAGCTTCACTCAATTCTGAGTGCATTAATGCTATTTTTTCTCCGATATTAACTTCTTCATCCCACCATCCTTTTGATCTTGCAGTGGTATGTGATTCAGTTATTAGTTTTTTAATTGTTAATTCATTGGTTTGCGTTTCATCAGGAGATTGAACATCGTCAACAAGTCGAGAACTACTCACACTTCACCTCCTCGTTGTTCTTCTGGTGAGCCTCGGCACACCATCGGCATGTGGGAAGGTCACCGTTCCCACCGCCCGCAGTGTGAACGATCTGGGATTTTAGGACGGCGACCTGGCCGTGGGAGTCATCGTGTACCTTTTTCCAAAACCTGCGACCCTCTTCTGCGAAGAGATGAACCGTTGATTCGCCTATTCCACTGTTGCCACCAGTTACGATCGCTACCTTGTTTTGTAGTTTCCCAGGCATCTTTCACCTCTCTTATTTTCATCCCTGGACACCATAATCGCAGAGATTCATAGCCAAATCGTCTTGAAATAGGTCACTAGGGTGGGACTGGCTTAGTGTGGTATTTGTTCTTGTCTGCACCATGCGTACTCACGATTATTTCGTTTCAGAATTTGATCCGTTCATCCCACCCCACATAGCCCTACCTCTGGGGGCAGTATAGCCTAGACGGGTATGGGGCAGGACGTGGTGGCCTAGACTGGGCTTACGAAGACTAGCAGGTGAATGGAATTGGGGCTACGGGGCTTATAAGGCTGTTGTGAGGTAGGTGGACGGGCATATGTCTCCATGCCCCTCAGCTGTACCTAAACCCCCATGGGACTCTTAGCTGTTAGGCAACTAGCACCTCGCATAACCCCGCCCCTGGGGCAGTATAGCCGAAGGAGTTGAGGGAGACGATTAGGCGGCATGGAGGGCAGCCTACCGGGTAGAGGATTTGGCGTGGTGGATCGCCGGTATCAGTGCGACGGCTGTAGCGACTGTCAGCACGACAACGGGCCTCCAGAACGCACCCTCGCCGATGCTGATGTAACCAAACGCGCATACCAACGACATAATGAGAAGACACCCATCAAACCAGTTCTTCACCAGCCTGATAGCCAGGTAAGCGCAAAACACCGTGATGATGGCTATCCAAGCCCCAGAGAACCATGGAGCCATCCAACCGTAGCCCGGAACGCTGATGAGCGCGAAACCCGACCAACCTTTCGGGAACAGGTCGAAACTCAGGTGGGCGGCGAGCCCGACGGCCAACCCCAGAGCGACCCAGCGAAGTGGGGTTTCCGCATGACCGACGCGACGCCGACGACGATGAGAGGGAGTAGCGGCCCATGGGTGACAATCGACCGGTGAACCAGCAGGTCGGTCTTCTGGTCGACGTCGGGGAACCAGTTACCGACGGCGAGACCCACTACGAGAGCGACGAACCCGATAATAACCAATAACCACGTGAACAGAGTTGCCCAGATCGGAAATGAACGACCAGACGCAGGATCAATTTTTGCATGTCTGCTTACGAAACCTTTATTAGGAAGCTACCACTCAAACAATAAAACCTGATCCTGGCCAACCGAGTATGTAATACTCAAAATTATAGGAGGCTGGAAGTCCGATAACCATGAATACCCAGAGTATTATCGAGCATGTAGCAAGTACGTTGACTAGGGTTCTCATTCGACAACTCCGTGACACCGACATATAAAGCTATCTGTCAGCCTTGCTCAACACCGAAGGAGTGCGTCTTTGGGGCGTATTTATCACCTATGGGGTGAATCCGAGTTCTTTGGCCTTCTTAAAATCCCGCTCTGCTTCTTTTGACTTACCAAGTTCTTCGTAAATCAACCCTCGTAGGTAATAAGCCACGGGGTACTGTGGATTAAGTCGGGTAGCCTCATCTAAGTCCTTAATTGCTCGATCAAACTGTTCTAGAACACCATAGGCACTACCCCTACTTATGAAGGTCGCGGCGGACTTGGGGTCGAGGCGTATGACTTCGTCGTAGTCCTCTATCGCCCGCTCGTACCTGCCCAAGGCAGCGTAAGCCCACCCTCTGGCGATATAGGCGTTAGAGTTCCGGGGATCGAGCCTTATGGCCTCATCATATTGCCCTATAGCCCCCTCATGGTCACCCTGTTCCGCGAAGTCGATTCCTTTCTCGACATAGTCGTTGGCCGATCTTTCAGAAATCTGTGTAGAGGGTTGCGTGGTTGGTGCGGGAGAAGGGAGAGTGACGTTGCGGACTAATTCAGCAGCCTTTTTTCTATATTCCTTGTACTTGGCATTGTTTGGGTCAAGATCTATAGCCTTATCCATGTCTCCTAGCGCAAGGTTGTACTGGCCAAGGTAATCCCCGTAGACAATTCCCCTATTGTAATAGAGTGTTGGGTACACTGGATTGAGTCTTATGGCTTCGTTGTAGTCCTCTATAGCCCGTTCATATTGCCCTAAACCGGAGTACGCTGTGGCTCTGTTGCTGTAGCTTGCTGCTACTTGCGGTGCGAGTTGTATAGCCTTATCAGAGTCCTGTATCGATTGCTCGTATTGTCCTAAGTCGTTATAGAGAGCGCTTCTGGCTATGAAAGCTTCTACAAGCCGTGGTTCTAATCGGATGGCTTCTTGTAAGTCTTTTAATGCCTTTTCGGACTGGCCGATGTGGTAGTAAAGGAAAGCTCTGTTTACGTAAGTTTGGGTGGCCGAAGGTGCGAGTCGAATTACTTCGGTGTAGTCCTGGATAGCTCGTTCAACTTGACCTAGTCTGACGTATGCAATGCCCCTTTTCATGTAGGCGATGTGGTTTTGTGGACTGAGGCGTATGGCCTCATCGTATTCTTTTATCGCTTTCTGGTAAATCCCTTGAGTAACATATTTGTTGCCACTCTGTAAATGACTGTTGGCACTTAGAGTGACTTCAGGTGTGGACGTAATGGTCGGCGGCAATGGCTTAGCCGAAGGGGCAGGCAACAGAGTCGGGGTAGCTAAAGGTGTCAAAGCAGCAATGGTGGGTAGTATTTTGACCTCAGGAGGCAGGGCATCTGAAATCTGACTTCCCCCACCGCAAGCTACCAGCAGCAACATAAATGCTGCGGAGAGAAGAAATGATATTGTGAGTTTGATATTAATCTCCCGATCCGCCAGTTGTACTAATACCTCTATGGGACTCCTAGCCGTTAGGTTCCATCAGTTACGACTAATCACTTAGAGGAAGCTATTGGGCTGTTGGATGAATAGCGCGAATGCCATTAAGTCTTATAAGGCTGTTGTGCGGTAGTTGGGGAAGGATATATCTATACACCCCTCCAATATCACCGTTGTTAAAGGACCCCAGCCAGCAAACGGGGAGCTAAGCGCATAATCGCCTCACGTGCCTTCTGCGGTGCCATCAGCGCTTTCCTTCAGGCACAAAATCGGAGATGGCCTGCCGATCTGTGATTACCCCTCCGCATCTATCCTCTGGGACTAGCGATACGAGATCAAGTTGACGCTGATTCTCGCTTAGGTGGCTGCTAGCTGGAGCGTACCGTCACCAATTCGGCGTTGTTTTGCTCGTGATGGAGTCAAGGAAGTTCGAAATCAGCGTCGCATTGGGGCAGGCTAAGTTCGGTTGAATAGTTCTCTAAAGCGCTCTGTGAACGGAAATTTGGCTTCGGTAGGTGTCACCGTAGGTGTCAATAGGCTTTTAGCTGGTTTGGCCAATGCGTCAACGACATCCGATTTAGCTTTGAAACTGGCGGAGGGGACAGGATTCGAACCTGCGATACGCGTAAACGTATGCTTGTTTTCAAGACAAGTGCTTTCAACCACTCAGCCACCCCTCCGCAAGGTGTTTGTGTCGGTTGCTTAGCTGCTCTCTGTTCAGTGAGCCACGTGCGGCCAGCAACCGATTCAGGCAGTGTCATCGTCCGCCGCGGTTCTATCAGCGAACTGGTAAAAACGCCATATCTAATTCTACCGTAGCGTCGCCTTGCATGCTAGATACCAAGTCGGCCAGACGGCGTTCTCCTTGAATGGGGATGGTTGAAAAAAGCAATAGGAGATGTTGCCCTCTAGCTACGAATTTTTATCGAGTAGCCGTAACCATAGTTTCAATCACCTGAATGGAAGTCTCACAAATTAGAACATATGTATTTACTTCTCTGGCCTCTCGTGATATAATCGAAGCACGTTTCGCCGGCATTGAAGGCGCCCTGCAAGGTCCCTATCCCGGCGGCAAACTGGCCCTGTTTTGTCCCAATAAACAGCGGTTCCCCAGAGGTTAAGGAGACGCCCTGCATGATAAGGTGAGCTTGCCGTGAGACATTGTGATTTGCCGAATGAATTGAATTTGATGAGGAACATCTCTGGAGCTGAAAATGGACAAGAAAAAACTAGAAGCCCTGGAAGTAGCAATAGGACAGATAGACCGCGAATTCGGCGGTGGCACGATTATGCGTCTGGGCGTGGATAGCGGGGCGTCTGCCGTGGCATCCATACCCACAGGGTCGCTAACCCTGGACCTGGCCCTGGGTATCGGCGGCATCCCCCAGGGACGGGTGATTGAGCTATTCGGAACTGAATCGTCGGGTAAATCAACCCTGGCCTATCACATGATGGCATCGGCTCAACAGCAGGACGGGGTTGCCGCCTACATCGACGCAGAACATGCCCTGGACCCCAGCTACGCAATCAAGTGCGGCCTTGACCTGGACAGCCTTCTGGTGTCCCAGCCCGACAGCGCCGAGCAGTGCCTGGAAATCTGCGAGTACCTGGTGCGAAGCAGCGCAGTCGACATCGTAGTTATTGACAGCGTTGCGGCGATGGTGCCCAAAGCAGAGATCGACGGCGACATGGGAGACACTCACGTCGGACTACAGGCGCGGCTCATGTCGCAGGCTCTTCGCAAGCTGACCGCCGCCATCGGGCGCTCGAACACCTCTGTCGTCTTCATCAACCAGATTCGCGAGAAGATCGGCGTCATCTGGGGCAGTCCCGAGACTACCCCCGGCGGGCGCGCTCTGAAGTTCTATAGCTCCGTTCGCCTGGACCTTCGCAGGATAGAGTCCGTCAAACAGCAGGGCGAGATCGTCGGCTCCAGGGTCAGGTGTAGAGTGGTCAAGAACAAGGTCGCTCCTCCCTTCCGAGTCGCCGAGTTCGACATCATGTTCAATCAGGGCATCAGCAAAGAGGGCGAGCTCGTTGAGCTAGGAGCCGAGCATGACGTCCTCAAAAAGAGCGGCTCTTTCTACTCCTTCGGCGAGACGAAGCTGGGCCAGGGCAAGGAGAACGTCAAGATTTTCCTGAAAGACAACCCGGACATCGCTCTTCAGATTGAGGCGCTGATAAAAGCGGCGGTAGAGCCTGCTCCTGAACAACCACCAGAAGATCAGGCAGAGGAAGCGCTGGCAATTGTTGGAGTTGAAGAGGGCGACTAGAATTCCTCAGTTAACTCCAAGCCTGAATATCCGAATTGATGAATGAGAGGGTTCGCATAACTGGCCATAATGCCACGTTGCGAACCTTCTTGGTTTCCAGATGAATTTCAATTCTATGTGAGGGTCATCACCAATGCAGTCTGAAGTCAGCCGCTCTGGGAAATAAATTTCAGCCGTCGGCCACCTCGCCATTCTGAGTCGCGGCGAAGAATCTAGTCATAATAGAACAACGGTTGTGCTAAACGGAATCAGATGCTTCACTCCGGTTTGAATGGCATTTTGAACTTTGATAACAATGAAACTCCGTAAACCGATTAGGTCATGAGCGACGACCGACAATACCAGAAAGCCCGTGACGCGGCGTTGCGACTACTCACTCACAGGCCCCGCAGCGAATCCGAGGTGAGCATTCGATTGGCTCAACGCTTTCCAGAGGACATCGTTGACCGAGTTGTCGCCTCTCTGCGAGAGCAGTCCTTTCTCAACGACGATGAGTTCGCTCGCCTGTGGACCGAAAGCCGCGACAACCACAACCCTCGCAGCGCCGCCGCGATTCGGCGAGAATTGTTGGGGAAAGGCGTCTCCAAGGCTATCGCGGAAGAGGCCGTGGCGGACGTGGACGACTCTGATGGCGCCTACCGTGCCGCAGTCAAATTCTCCCGACGACTGGCCGGGACGGAGTATGAGTCCTTTCACCGCCGACTGTGGGGGCATCTACAACGTCGGGGATACAACGCGACGGTGTCACGTCAGACAGCCGCTCGTCTGTGGGAAGAAGTAGGCGAAGACTCGAACACTTCTGAAGACTCAGAGATCGAATGAACATTCGGCTTGTTGGGGCGCGAAGATGCGCCTTCGCCCTTGACGAGTTGAGCCGTCATGATGAACGAAGTGACGCATCTGGGGCAGTCAAGTTCAATCGCTGCGTTGCTGACGCCAGATTCTTCATTGCAACTAAGATTGACGGACGTCGAAGAAGGGGATTTACACATGGATGAGCTTCCGATTCTCGGTGCGTACTGGGTCAAGCCAGGCCAGATTATTGCGGGCGAGTATCCCGGCTCCGACGACACTGAATTTGCTCAGGCGATGTTGCGCTCACTGTTGGAGGCAGGCGTATCGGTGTTCTTCGACCTCACTTCAAAAGGTGAACTGGAACCTTACCAGAACGCCCTCGCTAAAGAGGCGGAACGCTTCGGTTCCGTCCCCGAATACCAGAAGTGGCCTATTCGTGACATGAGCGCGAACACAGTCAAGAAAATGACCGAGCTATTGGACGCCATCGACGAGTCGGTGGATGCAGGAAAAACGGTTTATCTGCACTGCGCGGCTGGTCTCGGAAGGACAGGCGTGGTTGTCGGATGCTACCTGGTGCGCCACGGAATGTCTGGCGAGGAGGCGCTTGAGGCGATTCCGTGCATGAGACGTCGAGACATTCCTGGACATACTATGGTCTCACCCGAATCACAGGCCCAGCGGAACATGATCCGAGAGTGGGGTCAGTGACTGGAACCAGCGTTGTCCTCAGGTCCGAATGTGTCCCGCTTTCTCTGCTTGTGTTGTCTCTTAATGACCCGCTATGATCGACTCTCAGAAGCGCAGGTTGTTCAATACGATGGTTCGCCAGCTTAATTCGGCTTCAGACTGTTCCAATTGGACAACGCGCCATCAGGCTTGGCCGAGAATTTCCATTACCAATGTCAGTTGAAACTGCTCGCACCAGAAACACGATTGTAGCGCCAAGGACAATACATGGCTCGTCTATTCGACGTATTCGCCCATCGTTGGGCAGTGATGGGTCTATGGTTTGTCGCCAGTGTATTCGGGATCATGATGGCGATCGCCGTGGGAATTCTCCTGCCCGCGATCAGCAGCGAGCTTGACCTCACCCCCAGGCAACAGGGGTTCTTCGGTTCATCTGCCTTTGTTGGCAATCTTTTTCTGGCGCTTCCACTGAGTTGGTGGATGTCCAGATACCGTCCGAAGATGCTGACCACTGTGACTCTGGCATTAGGGGCAATCTTCCTCTTTGTTCAAGGCTCGGCGGCCAGTTTCGCCATACTGCTTATTGGTCGCCTCGGTTACGGCATCGTTACACTTGCCCGAGAGCCTGCACGGGCGCTGCTCATGCCACAGTGGTTCGCCCCACGAGAATTCATGGCCGTGAATAGCGTTTACAACGCGCTTTTTGGAATCGTCGTCGGTGGCGGACTGTTTGCGACCCCGTTCATCCTCGCTAGAGCCGGGGACAACTGGAGAACCGTATTATACGTGTTCTTCACACTGCTCACGATTCTGACAGTGCTCTGGATGATTCTTGGGAAGGAACGTGCGAACGATCGCGATACATCGCAAGAGTCCGGGGGAGAGTTCGATCTTCTCAGACGTGTATTGGGCTACAAAGATCTCTGGATATCCGGGTTTGGATTCTTGGGGGCCTCTGTGGGATGGTCAGCTTTTTTGAATTTCTACCCGACGCTGATGTTGGAAGCCAACCAGGTGTCGCTGAATTGGTCTGGGGCGATCTTGGGGGTCGGCATTCTGGCTGGCGGAATCGCAGGCATTGCCTTGAGCAACATTGTCATGGCCATCGGCTCAGGTCGGAGAAAAAACACTATCCAGGCTCTTGGGGTTCTTATGGCGGTCTCATACTTCGCCATGACACTGGTGGACTCTGTCCCTATTCTTTTCGTCATTTCAGCCCTGAATGGAATAGCCTGGGGTTTCTGGCCGATATTAAATTCGGTGCCTTTCTATCTGCCGGGCATACGAACTCGGGAGGTTGCAGTCGGTCTGTCAATGGTCATGACGTTGGCATCTTTGGGAACGGTCCTGGGGCCTTCTCTGGTTGGGATTCTCCAGGAGCAAATTGGTGATTGGGGATCGGCTCTGAGGATCGTCAGCTTTGCGCCACTAGCGCTGACCGTTACAGGAACGCTGCTGCATATCCGCACCGATCTGGAACCCGACCCTCCATCTGCGAACTGAGCTTTTCCTCCGGCCTGAAACATTCCCTCGCCTACTCGATCAAGTGTGCCTTCAGCACATCCTCATCTAACTCGACTCCGAGACCAGGTCCGGTTGGCGGCGTGATGAAACCGTTCTCGAACACAAGAGGTTCCCTGAAGATTGTGGCATGAAGCGGCCCCAGGTTCGCCTCCTGAATGAGGAAGTTCGGCGAGCAGGTGTCGATCTGAATTGCGGAGGCGGCGGCTATTGGCCCGCAGGCCATGTGGGGCGCGATCATCGCGTAATGGGCCTCGGCGATGCTGGCGATCTTCTTTGCTTCCGTGATTCCGCCGCACTGACCGACATCTAACTGGATGATCTGAGCCGCCTGTTTTTCAAGCACGTTCGAGAATTCGTACTTCGTGACAAGTCGTTCGCCCGTTGCTATGGGAATGCTAGTATGTGCGGCAACCCTCGCCATCTCGTCGACATTCTCTGGAGCGACCGGTTCCTCGAACCAGAAGGGGTGGTACGGTTCGAGAATATCCGCAACTCGGATCGCGCTGTAGGTCGTCAACTGGCCGTGAGTCCCGATCCCAACCTCAAGTTTGTTGCCGACGGCGTCCCTGATGCTCTTGAATATGTTCTCCGCCTTTTCGATCTCCCACAGTGGAATATCCCTGGGAATCGGATACTCCGGCATGAACGGGTCGAGCTTGCAAGCCGAGTTCCCCTCTTCGAGCAGCTTGATCGCGGCTTCTCCAGCGAGTTCAGGATGCTCTCGATAATCTCCCCTAGGCATGTAAGCATAGGCACGGAGTTTCTCGTGATACATTCCGCCCAGCAAGTTGTATATCGGTTGGTTCGTCGCCTTGCCCACGATGTCCCATAACGCCATGTCGATGGCAGAAATCACCGGCGTCGCGTGAAGGCTCGGATGCCGGAAATCGTGGCGGGAAGCGTACATTCGGTCCCAGATTCTCTCGATCCTAAATGGGTCCTGACCGATGACGTACTCGCGCCCCATTTCCTCTATCAGATTGATCTGTGATTTCAGGTCGCCCAGATTTTTCGAGTAGGTATTGCCGGTTATGCGCTCTCCCAAACCACTGATGCCTTCGTCGGTCACGATTTCCAAGAATAGCAGGTACCTGCCGCCTCTATACGGCGGCTCGTTCTCAACGACCATCGTTTTAAGATCAACAACTTTCAATTCACCCTCCCAGGCTTTGATTGCCAGATAATATCTGGTGTTTTATGAACACTCCAGAATTGGGCTACACAGAACTTATTACTGCAAACTGAGACTGTCAACTGCGACCAGCCATGCTATCGCAATGTAGGCGCAGGTGCGATCATTGGGTCATCAGTCGTGTTTTGGATAACACCTTCACGCCAGTATGCTTGAGCGAGACATCCAGTTGCCGCATAATAATCTCACGATTGCGATCCTATGAAATAGTATAATCAGTCAGTTTGTCATTCTGAATCGCAACGAAGAATCTGGTGTCAGTAAGGTAACGGTCGTAGCGACAACACCAGATGCTTCACTCCGTTCAGCATGACAGGCGGATTTTGATAAACGGAGGCACACCTATGTTAGCGGGAGGAACTTTAAGCCTGATCCTGATCGGAGTGTTCCTGGTGTTTTCAGCATTCTTCTCCAGTTCGGAGGCGGCGTTTCTGTCCCTCCAGCGCACGAGAATTGCCTATCTGGTCAGCACTGGAATACCCGGCGCCAAGCGTGTTGCCGACATGATCGGCCAGCCTGAGCGTTTGCTATCCACCATCCTGCTTGGCAACAACCTGATGAACGTAGCGTTCACTTCAGTGGTCACAGTGTCAGCAATCGAGTTCGTGGGCGAGAGCAATCGGGGTCAGGGAGTGGCGATTGCCACGGTTGTCAGCACAGTGGCATTGCTGCTGGTCGGCGAGATCGTGCCGAAGACCATCGCCGTCCGAAACTCCGAGCGCGTGGCCTTCATATACGCCCGACCTCTGAAGTGGACCGAGTATCTTCTGCTGCCCTTCGTCATGTTCCTCCAGTGGATCACGCGCGGATTGAATGCCGTGCTGGGCGGGTCAGAACCAGAAAGCTCTATAACCGAGGGCGAATTTCGATCTCTCATCGACATCGGCGAGTCCGAAGGGACCTTCGAGCCGTCCGAGGCTGAGATGCTGGAAAAAGTGTTCCAGTTCGGCGACCGTCATGTGCGCGAGGTGATGACTCCCAGGGTCGAGATGGTGTCCATCCACGAGGGCGGCAACTTCCGCGAATTTCTGGACATCTACGCCCAGAACACCCACACACGATTCCCCGTTTTCACCGACACCGTGGACGACATCACAGGCGTCATTTCGGCTAAAGATCTGCTGAACAAGATGGCGAACGAAGGTGTCGATTACGACGCTTCCGCAACCGACGTCCAGCGGGAGGCCTATTTCGTTCCTGAGACCAAGCGCATCTCGGAGCTGTTCGACGAGCTTCGACAGTCCGGCCACCAGATGGCCATCGTCATAGACGAGTTCGGCGGCGTGGCTGGTCTGGTCACGCTCAAACGCCTGCTTGAGGTGGTGGTCGGCCCCGTGGGCGAGGAAGGCGAAGCGCCAGAGGAAGAGTTCCGCGCTATCGACGAGAACACCTTCCACGTCGAGGGTGGCATGAGCATCCAAGAGGCAAATCAGGAGTTGGAGATCGAGCTTCCAGAGGGCGAGTTCGAGACCATCGCAGGTTTCGTCCTGGAGACTCTCGGCCACATTCCGGCGCTGAACGAGGAGTTCGAGCACGAAAACCTGAAATTCGAGATAATCGACATGCAGGGTCTCAGAATTGAAGAGATAAAGATAACGAAATCAGAGACCCGAGAAGGTGGGGAATCCGGTGAATTTGATACTGGTCAGGCACGGTGAGACAGAGTTCAATCGGCAGAGGCTCATTCTTGGTCGTGGCCCCGAACCATTGAACGCCACAGGACAGGCCCAGGCGTTGGCGGCAGCAGTCGCGGTCTCCAGAAACGCGCCCTTCGTTCTGTACTCCAGCCCGATTGTCCGGACCATACAGACCGCCGAGGCCATCGCGTCTGAGTGTTCGGTTGCCTTCACTCCGATGCCGGGCCTTGAAGAGATCGACGCCGGAGACCTCGAAGGCCTGACCGGATCGCAACTGCAAGAGCAATACCCCGATGTCATGCGAGGCTGGAGAAACGACCCTGCATCCGCAAAGATGCCCAACGGCGAGTCCTTAGGCGATGTCCAGAATCGAACATGGGCCGTGATCAATGACATCGCGCAGCGTCACGAAGATGACACCGTGGTCGTCGTGACTCACAACTTCCCCATTCAGGCAATCCTATGCAAGGCTCTGGGCATGCCGCTGAATAACTTCCGCCAACTGCGCGTTGATCTCGGCTCCATAACTCAGATGGATGTGCGAGACTCGGTGTTCACGATGCTGTCAATGAACGAGACTTGGCACCTTTGAGCCGGCTGTCAGATTTCAGCCGTCAGCAATCAGAGAATCGCCATTCTGAGCCCGCAGGCGAAGAATCTCGTGTCAGTAGCCAGCCGTGGGTCAGACTCGACCAGATGCTTCGCTTTCGCTCAGCATGGCGAATGCCGTTCTAAGATGTCGGGGCCAACAGACGTGACATCGGGATGGAACAGGACGATAATTGTCTCACTATGTCCCAGTCAAAGATCAGATATAAAGTACAGAGAGAGACGCGTAACGTTCTGAGGCGGGTCGGTATGACAACTGGCTCCCGACTTGTGGTGGCGGTGTCCGGTGGGCAGGATTCTCTGGCCCTGCTCTATGCCCTCCACGACCTGGCGGCAGAGTTCGGATTTGAACTACACGGCGCTCATGTCAAC
>JYMV01035188.1_pt1 | contig 12989 bp, 16 predicted proteins | sample 338911 | NCBI WGS metagenome assembly JYMV01 (sample SAMN03354496, study PRJNA234377) | hydrothermal vent metagenome | biome: Deep sea; feature: Hydrothermal plumes at the Eastern Lau Spreading Center, Western Pacific Ocean; material: Seawater | place: Tonga | collected 2009 | depth 2000 m m | reverse complement strand
TCAGTGATTCCGACAAGTGCAATGTTATCTTTCATTAATACCCATTCATGCTCTTTTGTAAATTGAATTTCTGACATAGAAAACCTACAAACGTCTCAAGTAAAAAATCCTACCCTCGTTTGTAAAAACGAGTTCCAGTTACTTTTGCATCATAAAGCTTGTTTCCGATCTCGATCTGAATTGTTTGATCATCGGAGACACTGACTGGTACAAAACAGAATCCTATTGATTTTGATAGTGTAGGTGAAAAACTACCACTTGTTACGATCCCTACTTTAAGATCATCAACCAGAACTGTATTGTCTTTTCTAGCAATTCTATTTGTTCCTAAAATTTCAAACCCCACAAGTTTTCGTTCTACCTGCTGTTTTTCTAGTGCTGACTTGCCTATAAAATCATAATCAAATTTTACGGTCCAACTCAGTGGAGCCTCTAGGGGCGTTGTTTTTTCATCAATATCATTTCCATATAGCATAAGACCTGCCTCAAGCCGAAGTGTGTTTCTGGCGCCTAGCCCTACCGGTTTTATGCCAAAATCTGTACCTATTTCGAGCAATTTGTCCCATATCTCAGTATGCGAAGAAGAAAAGAAAATCTCAAACCCATCCTCACCTGTATATCCAGTTCTAGCTAAAAGGCAATCAACATCGAACAGCTTTGTAGTTATGAGATGAAATCGCTTTAATTCGCCAAGATCTAGTTCAGCCGCTTTCAAAACTTCTTGAGATGCTGGACCCTGCAGCGCAAGCAGTGCCATTTGATCAGTAATGTTTTCAACATGAGCAGATTGGTTATGGCTAGCGATCCAAGCAAAGTCCTTTTCTATATTTGAAGAATTTACTACCATGAGGAAATCATCTTTGTTAATCCTGTAAGCTATAACATCGTCTAAAATTCCACCACTTTCTAAACACATTGGAGAGTAAATGGCTTGCAGATCACCAATTTTTGAGACATTATTAGTTAGCAGGTTTTGTAGACAGTTTTCAGCACTAGTGCCAGTAATTTTGAATCTGCCCATGTGCGAAACATCAAACAGTCCAGCATTTGATCTGGCATTTTTGTGTTCATCAATAATACCTGAATATTGTAACGGCATTTCCCATCCATGAAAGTCAAGAATCTTTGCACCACTAGAGACATGCTGATCGTAAAATGGCGTTTGCATCATATTATAAAGCATTATTAGATATTATATTTCCATTTAATTGGTGCAAGTTTTACGAAAGCCTGACTGGCTGAAAATTAAGATACCATCTGGCGAAGATTATCTTAGAGTTAAAAAGACACTCCGTACCTACAACCTTAACACTGTCTGTGAAGAATCTTCGTGTCCCAATGTTTCAAAGTGTTGGGAGTCTGGAACTGCCACAATTATGATCATGGGAAACATGTGCACCAGGGTATGCAGATTTTGTGATGTAAGCAGCGGAAGACCAGCCCCACTTGACCCTGATGAGCCAAAGCGGGTTGCGGAGGCAATTAAACAATGGAACCTCCGCTATATCGTTATCACTTCTGTCTGCAGGGATGACCTGGAAGATGGCGGCGCCGCTCATTTTGCCAAAACCATAAAATCTGTAAAGTTATCTTGTCCCAACACAATTGTCGAGCCGCTAATTCCGGACTTCAACTATGATTCAGATTCTATTAAAAAAATAATAGAATCCGAACCGGAAGTGGTAAGCCATAACATTGAAACTGTGCGGAGGCTGTCTTCAAAAGTTCGAGATTCTAGGGCTACCTATGATCAGTCACTTTCTGTTTTAAAGAAAATCAAGGAAATTAACCCCAAAATATACACAAAATCTTCATTCATGGTTGGTCATGGAGAAACCAAAGAAGAAGTTATTCAAACGGCATCTGATCTGAAGTCAGCCAATGTGGATGTTATTACTGCTGGCCAGTATCTACAGCCATCATTAAACCACCTGCCTGTGGTTGAATATGTTCATCCAGAAAAATTTGCATCATACCAGAAAATTTTCGAAGAAATGGGTTTTCTACACGTTGTGGTGGGTCCGTTTGTCCGCAGCTCATTTCAGGCTGCAGATTTTATTGAGAAAATAAAATCAGTTAAGCGTTCTACTTAGAGAATTCTATTTTGCATCAGGTTTGTCAGCAGGAGCATCAGCTTTTGCTGGTTCCGCATCAGGTTTGTCAGCAGGAGCATCAGCTTTTGGTTCCGCATCTGCTTTCTCAGCAGGAGCGTCATCAGTTGTTGCCTCTGCAGGTAATTTGGATGAGATATTTTGTGCTTGACCATGAGCCTTTTGAAGTATCTGCTCTTTTGTAGCGTGCAGATTGCGCTGCTTTTGAAATTAATTGTTCAGCATTGTCAGGTGTGATGTATGCAATTTCAATTGATAATGATTTTGCTTCTTGAGCAGCCTGAATTAACTTCTCTCTGAATTTTTCAACATCTACAACAAGTTCTTCCTCAGTAAATAGAACAGATTCGGATAATGCAGAGTTTAAAACTATTCCAGCTTCGATTGGTTTAATGTCTAATTTTCCAAGTAATGCTGCTAATCTAGTAGATACCACTTCTCCTTTTTTAACTGGAGTTGTTTCTTTGAGAATCCAAATTGTTCCTTGGTCAATTTTAGTAGGTATCTTATTTTCCTTGAATTCAGTTAGCATTGGACCCGGAGCTATTCCCGTGTTCTTCGGTGGTACTACCACATCTACGCTTGCTATATCACCGCCTCTAGCTGCAAGCATTATTTTGTTTTTACCAAGTAAAACATTTAGCTTAAACGGAGACATATTTGTAAACATAAAAAGACACTGACCAGTGAGTTTTTCCTTTAGTTTTTTAATACCAGGAATGTCCAGTTTTTCAAAGGCTTTTCGCGCAATTTTATCTTTAATGCTAACAATTTTCACTTCATTTTGAAGTTTTTTCCTTAATGGTAACAGCTGAGATCCTCGTACTTTTTCCATCCGTACAAGGGCTGTCACATTATATTTTTTTGGCAAATCCTGGAGAAGTTGGTACATTTGCGCCTTTTTTTTTGGGTATTCAGTTCTGTTCTCGTGCATTTTATTTTTTCGCCTGTTCTACCTTAATCGCCTTTCCCATAGTTGTTTTAAACATGATTTTTTTAATGTTTTTTTCACCGTTTGGCAATTTTTTTTCAATTGTTGTTGCAACAATATTTGCATTTGCTGCAATATCAGCATCCTCCATGCTTTCTTCTCCAATCTTACACGACAAAGATAATGAGCCTTTTGTCTTAACTCTGATAGATGATCTGAATCGATCCAAAAATGATTCAATTGAAGCATTGAATGGTAGAGGTGTTGGCATTTTACCTCTGGGTCCTAAAAGCTGACCCAATGTCTTACCAACAACTGGCATAAGTTTAGTATCCGCTAAAAAGAAATCATGTTTGTTGATTACTTTCCTTGATTTTCTTTTATCCGTACCCAATTTTGTCAATTCATCTTCGCTTATTACTTGATCAGCATTAGCATTTTTTGCTTTAATGCCAATATCTCCGGATGCCATAACACATACTGATGCTGGCTTTGACATTTTTCTGGGTAATTGAATTATCTCATTTATGGCAAATCCTTTTTTTACATCAATATCTCTGAATACCATTATCATCTCTACAGATTGATTGAATTTACGTTCCTTATCACTTTCTTTGGATTTTTTTATTACCTCAAGAAGTTGTTCTTCTCTAACCATATCGATTTTTTTTTCAAAGTCCTACTTAAAATCGTTTAGAGATGACAAATTTAAAACTCTTACATCGTAGAATATTTTCTGTTTTTCGTCACATTGATTGAAATTAGCACGTTCAATATTAATAAAATCTATATTTATTAGATAATGACTTGGTTTTTCATCATTGGAAAGATTTGATGAACTGGATATGAAAATTCTATTTGAATTAACTAAAAATGGAAATATTTCAGTTCCCATACTTTCAAAAAAACTCGGAATCAACGCATCAGTGTTGTATAGTAGGATAAAACGACTTGTGAGAAAGAAGTTGATTAAGAAATTTACTATAGAAATTGACGAGTCTTTGCTAGGAATTAATGTTAAAACATCAGTTGGCATAAACCGTGATCCTAAACTTAAAGAACAAATTCACAAAAAACTCTTAGAAATTCCTGAGACAGTTTATCTTTATGAGGTTACTGGAAGATTTGATATCATTTTAAGAATTTTTACAAAAGACCTTGAGAACTTACATTCTGTTGTTATGGACAAAATAGGAAAAATTGATGGTATACAGAACACTGAAACTTTTGTAGAATTACAAAAAACCGACAAAGATCCAGACTATCTAACAAAAAATATTAAAAAATCTAGTTAATTTTACTATCCCATTTACCTTCATTAATCTCAGCAGTAAATTCCTTTGGGGTTTTTCCTTCTATTTTAATTCCTAAAGATACACAGGTACCAACGATTTGCTTTGCTACAGATTTTACAGAGCTCGCATATGATGATTCCAATTTAACTTTCGCCACTTTGATAATGGAATCCATGGAAACTTCTCCTACCCATTCGGTTCCAGATGTTCCAGAACCCTTTTGAATATTTGCCTCCTTTAACAAAAGAGCAGAAGCTGATGGAATTCCCACCTCAACTTCCCATTCTTTAGTATCTGAATCAACCGAAACAGTGACAGGAATCTTCATCCCTTTAAATTCACTAGTTTTTTCATTAATAGCTTTAATGACCTGCATAACATTCACACCTATTGGACCCAATGATGATCCCAAGGGTGGTCCTGCAGATGCTTCGCCACCAGTTACAATTGCTGAAATATTCTGTTTATCTCCCATAATCCAACAAATCTCATTTTGAAAATTTAATTGTTACTCTGATGAGTTAATTTAAGATAATTAGCATCAACAGTAACTGGTAGCTGATAAGACGCATCTAACAAAACAACAGTAGCTTCTTCTTTATCATGATCAATTCTTGTAACAGTAGCTTTCATACCCTTGAACGGTCCACCTATTATTTCAACAATGTTTTCAACTGCAAGTTCTAATACAGAAGATTTCTTGACTAGATATTTTTCAATCTCATCGTATGTTAATTCTCCTCTTAATTGACCACGTACATGTCTGAGTCCCTGAATTGCATTAAACATGGCAGATACATTTTCCGCCTCAACAACAACATATCCTTTTAAGTCGTCTAGCAAAAGTACTGATTGCACATCGATTTTATCCATTTTCATTCTTGCCTCTAACATTCTCATAACAATTTTTTCCTGACCCCCGGTTGTTCTTACTGCAAATAGATGCGAGTTTTCTTCAGCTACTGTTTCTGGTTCAGCTACTGTTTCTGGTTCAGCTACTGTTTCTGGTTCAGCTACTGTTTCTGGTTCAGCTACTGTTTCTGGTNNNNCTGGTTCAGCTACTGTTTCTGGTTCAGCTACTGTTTCTGGTTCAGCTACTGTTTCTGGTTCAGCTACTGTTTCTGGTTCAGCTACTGTTTCAACAGCAGATTCTGGCTTCTGTCCATCTAATGGTTCTGGCTCGGACAATTTATCTTCCAAATGTCATTACTGAAAACACGAATTGGATTCCGAATCCAATTGCACCTACAGATGCAATTCCAAATAATACAAGTCTTAGATGTTGAAAATATACATCCTTATCAGATTTTTTAGTAAGCTTTATGGTATTTTTCATATTCATTAAGGTTCTCTGTAAATTAATCTTCATTTGCTGGGAATTAATAAAGTATCAATATATCTTTTATCTAATGGAATTACTTGTAGCGTATGAAAAGGACCCGGCGGGTCATAATATGGCAAAATTCATTTTACAAGATTTGGAAAAAAATGGAGGTGTTTACAAAGGAAAAGATTTTGACTTGGCAATAATTCCAGACCCTGTAATTTCTGCAGATTGGCTCGAAGAAAAATTTGGTTATGACGGTTATGTTTTTTTATCAAAACATGCTGCTGAATCAAATGTTTTGGCGCTTACTTGTCATAATACTGGAAATTTTTCAGATGCTAATTTCGGTGGTCACAGTCGTCAAGTTTCAATTCCACACCCATATCTTCAAAAATCATACATACAGACTCTTTGGAATGTTAGAAGCAAGTTTCCAAGATTTCAAATAACAATTGAGGCAACTCATCATGGACCAACTGCATTAAGTAAACCTGCCTTGTTTATTGAAATTGGAACAACAGAAAAAGAATGGAATGATGTGAATCTCTGTAATTCAGTTGCGGAGATTATAGTTAAAGTGATGAAAAAAAAGCAAAAACCCTATCCAATAGCTATATGTTTTGGTGGAACGCATTACTCAGATAAATTTACTAGTGAATTAATCCATGGTGAACATTCTCTAGGAACTGTAGTTCCAAAATATGCATTTGAACAAATTAACAAAAATTTGTTTTATCATATACTTGAAAGAAATGTAGGTGCTACGGTGGCATTGTTGGATTGGAAAGGTATGGGAAAAAATAAACAAAAATTACTTGGTATGCTTGAAGAAACAGATTTGGAGGTTATCAAGCTTTGACATTGAGTATTGAAGTATACAAGAAGCTTTTGAAAGTTCAAAAAGGAAAAGTTACAACTTATGGTGATTTAGCAAAAGCAGTAGGACTAAAAAATGGTCAAAGAGTAATTGGAATGATTATGAAAAACAATCCATTTCCTGTAATAATTCCATGTCACAGAGTGGTAAAATTTAACGGTGAAATTGGTGGATATGCTTACGGTGAAAAAATAAAATCCGATATGTTATCAAAAGAAGGGATTACTATTAAGGATGGAAAAATTCTAGATTTTGATATAAAAAAACACTCGTTCTAATCTTTTCGTTTTGCTTTTAATTCTTCAATAAGAGTTCTCATGTGTCTACTATTCCTAACAGTGTTTCCACCAATTTTTTTGTAAATGTTCCAAAATTCCTTATTTGTTATTTCTTTTCTATCTTTGGCTATTTTCAGTCTATAACGAAGTGCTTTTACTTTAATTACATAAGCTGTTTTTTTGCCAATTCCTCTGGCTCCTTTTGTACCCTTTTTAGAACCTTGTTTTACACTACGTTTTCTTTTTTGAATTCTTGCTAGCCGTGCTCTTCCTCTTGAGGTTCCAGTAATTCCCTTAATTTTGATTGTATTTGCTGTGATTAAGCTTCTAATATTGTCTCTAGTAATTGCATCTGCTACATCATCAAGGTGGTCAGAATCAAATTTTATCCTTTTTAGCCCTACTCCAGTCATTCTTGAAACTAGTAATTTTTTTGTTCTAAGATTTACTGGCACGTTCAGACACTCTCGCATTAAACACTTTGAATTTTTTTCCTATTGCTTTGATTACTATCAACTTTCTTTTTTTGGTTCCAACACTGTGACCTATTCTTACACCATCAGTTTTTGGATTTAATTTTTCCAAGTCATCAATATTATAAACTAAATTATCTGTATAACCAGATGGATGTAATCCTAAGGCAATTTTTGGACCACCGTAACCAATCTTAACAAGACCTGGTCTGCCTCTGCTTTTTTGTTTACGTTGATGATTATCAACACCTTTTGGTTTTCTCCAACTTGTTTCCAGTCTCTTGTAACGCCAGCTTTCAGGCCTCTTAAATTCAGGCATGCTTTGGTGAACTTTGCTACGAAGAGCTAATTTTTCCTTGTTTATTGGCATGACCATAAACTTTGAATTTTAACATAAATAGGTTCCTAAACATCAAAGGAAATAATGATCTCAGAAAGAAATAATAATGTTTTTTCTTACGGAAGTTTCTTATGAATAAAATAAGTTTTCGATTATTGGCAACCAGGATGGTAAAATAGATGAGTACTAATATGTCAAGCAAATTCATTTCTCAAATTAAGGAATTTGGAATAAACCCATCGAAGATTCACAGAAATTTATCGGTTGAAAAACTATTGGAAGCCGCTACACAAAAAAACGAGGGAATGATAACCTCTACTGGTTCACTATCAGTAAAAACTGGCAAGTATACTGGAAGATCACCAGATGATAGATTCATTGTTTTTGATGATTTAACACATGATAAAGTTCATTGGGCAAAGGTAAACAAGCAAATTCCAACTGAAACGTTTGAAAAATTATCTCAAAAAATGAAAAAGTTTGTTGACGGAAAGGAATTATACATATTTGATGGTTTTGTCGGGGCTGATCCAGAAAATAGATTGCCTATTAGAGTTATCAATGATCATGCTTGGCAAAGTTTATTCGTTCACCAGCTTTTAATCAGACCCTCAGCCACAGAATTAGAATCACATGAACCAGAATTCACTATAATATGCATTAATGATTTTGAAGCGATACCGGAGGTTGATGGCACTTCATCAAACGCATTCATTCTTATAAATTTGTCAAAAAAGCTTGTTTTGATTGGGACAACAAATTATGCTGGCGAAATAAAAAAAGCAATTTTTTCAGTAATGAATTTTATCTTACCATCAAAAGGAGTTTTTCCTATGCACTGTTCTGCTAACATTGGAAAAGATGGAGACACATCATTGTTCTTTGGTTTATCAGGCACTGGGAAGACTAGCTTATCTGCTGATCCTCAAAGAATGTTGATTGGAGACGATGAACATGGTTGGTCTGATAAAGGAATTTTCAATTTTGAAGGTGGTTGCTATGCAAAATGTATTAACCTTAAAGAAAAACATGAACCACAAATTTGGAACGCTGTCAAAAATGGAGCTGTATTAGAAAATGTAGTAATAAACAAAGAATCATTAAAACCAGACTTTGATGATGGTAGCTTAACTGAAAATACAAGGGCAGCTTATCCACTTGATTATATCCCAGGAGCTGTCATACCTAGTGTTGGCGGTAATCCTAAAGTCATTATATTTTTAACGGCAGATGCAATGGGCGTACTTCCTCCGCTTGCCAAACTTTCAAAAAATGCAGCTATGTTTCACTTTATGTCAGGATATACAAGCAAGCTAGCTGGAACTGAAATAGGAGTTAAAGAACCAAAGGCTGTATTCTCTAAATGCTTTGGTGCTCCATTTATGCCACGACCTGCGTCAGTTTATGCAGAAATGCTTGGTGAAAAGATCTCCAAACATAACACATCTGTATATCTGATCAATACTGGTTGGTCTGGTGGACCGTATGGTGTTGGTGAAAGAATAAAGATAGAATATAGTCGTGCAATGGTGACTGCTGCCTTGACTGGATCACTAGACATCGTCAAATTCTCCCATAATGACATCTTTAACTTGGATGTGCCAACTGAATGTCCTAATGTCCCTTCAGAAGTTTTAGAACCCAGAAACATGTGGATTGATAAAGATGCTTATGATCTTTCAGCAAAAAAACTAGCGCAGATGTTTGTTGATAACTTCAAGAAATTTGAGAATGTATCTAACGAAATACGTCTCGCAGGACCAAAAATCTAATGTTGTTTTCGTATTAGTAAGCCAGTAATAGTAATAATAATCATGATGGCAGATATTATCAAAATGGGTTTTTCAGGTAAATTTAACATGTTTTCAAAATTTTCTTTGTCACGCATTACTTTTTCTACCTGAATAGTTGTATATGCACTTGATGTTTCATTATTATTTTTAATTTTAGCATCAACCCAATACTCACCTGGTTGATAAACAATTAATTCTGAATTTTTATTGGGCGTTATTGATTCCGTAAACTTTTTTCCAGTTTCTTTGTTTGTGATTGATATTTTTGCATATGACCATGAAGTTGGACTAGAAATATCAAAACTTAATTTTCCATTATCATCATTAACCATAATAGTTGCTTTAGAAACCCTTACTATGATAGGTATATCATAGTCAACTTTGTTATGCGTGATAACCATTCTATTTTCAAACTCTCCTAAACTTTGCTGAATTAATTTTGCATTTATTACAAGATTTTCACTATCTAAATTATAATCGAAATCAGCAACTTGTTCATCTTCAAATCTAACTGATATGGTATCATAGTTTATCCCTTTAATTTTCAAATATTTAGTTTGAATTTGGTTGTCTGGAGATAAATTGAATATCAAATTTGGTGGAATTATAATTATCTCGGCATTAATGGCTTTAGACGCATTTATTCTTCCAGTCCCAGCTACCTCTATAGGAAACTTTTTGCCATACTGATCAAATACATCATCGGAAGTTGTCATCAGAATAGATTTTAATTCTTCAGGTGTTAATTGCGGATTTTTTTGTAAGATTAGTGCGGCCGTACCAGCAACATGTGGTGCCGCAAAGCTAGTGCCGCTTGAAATACTGTAATCTTTATTGATATTTGTTGTATTGATGAATGCACCAGGTGCTACAAGGTCAGGTTTAATGTAAAAAGGAGAAACTGGACCTCTAGAACTAAAGTATGCAACAAAATCAGGATGATAAAAAATGTCCAGGGTTCCATCAACGTTATTCTGTAACATCTCTTTAATGATCAATCCATCTTCTCCCGATAAGGATAATGCTGGAATTGTAGGACTATAACCCACATCTACGGATTCATGAATTAATTCTCCAAAAAATATACCTGGTTCGTTATTATAGACAATGATTGCTTTTGCACCTAAAGCAGATGCATTTTTTTCCTTATCAGAAAAATAAATTATTTCATTTTCAATATCACTTCCTCTTTCAACGAGTAAAATCGAGCCTTCTATGTCTAGATCTGAAAGATCTTGAATTTTACCATACTTTCCAAAAACAATTTGCGAGGTTATGGGTTCATCAAGAGATCGTGTTCCTACCATTGGAAAGACGTTAAACGTTTTACTTTCTATCTCAAAAATTGAAACCAAACTACTCGGTATATTGTTGAATGTCGCACCTACTGTAATTGCATTTGGGTTCATTGCAGGACTACCAATTGTGTTTAATTCTGGACCAAAATTTCCTGCAGCAGTTACCACAAAAATATTATTCTGAATTGCTTTTGTTACTGCTTGATCAATTTTGACATTAGTTTGGTTTATCCCCAAACTGATATTGATTATGTCAGCGCCATCTTCTATTGATTTTTCAATTGCCTTGATTATCATGCGAGTAGGTACAGATTCTCCGTCTTCTGAAACCTTGTACACTAAAATTTTTGAATTTGGTGCTATCCCTTTAAGATTACCATTTGCTGCTATTATTCCAGTTACTTGTGTCCCATGACCATTAGTATCTTCAGGTATCTCATCATTGTCAACAAAATCATATCCGCCAATTATTTTTCCATTCATACCAAATCCAAAAAGATCTGGATGGTTGAAATCTACTCCAGTATCAATAACTGATATTATTATTCCGCTACCATCATATCCATAACTGTAAGGAACACTGGTTCCTATGTACGGTCCGCTATTATTCACTTGTACAGCAAAATTTTCTTGATTTTGAAATTGGCTTGCTATTAAAATTGTACCCATGGATATCACAATTGATAAAAAAATTATTTTTTGTACATTCATATCATCACTTATTTTTAGTAAAATTTCACTCTTTGCTAAACCAATAAATTAGATGCTTTTGTGTATAAAATATGGGAAAATACACACTACCTGAGATGCCATATGCATACGATGCATTGGAACCTCATATAGATGCTAAGACAATGGAGATTCATCATACGAAACATCATCAAAAATATACTGATGGAATGAATGGTGCTTTGGAAAAACTTAGTTCAGAATTGCAAAGCAAAGACATTGTTGATATTTTATCAAACATCAATGAAGTTCCTGACGATGTTAGAGGCGCAATTAATTTCAATGGCGGTGGATACGATAACCACAAACTATTTTGGAATAATATGAAACCAAATGGTGGTGGAGAACCTGGCGGAGCACTAGCAGATGCGATTAACTCTTCCTTTGGATCTTTTGCTGACTTTAAGGAACAATTTTCTAGCAAAACAGCTCCAATTCAAGGAAGTGGCTGGGGCTGGCTCGTATACAATCCATCATCTAGTAAAGTTGAGTACAAAGCAATGCCAAATCAAACTAGTCCTAGAACTGTTGGACTGATTCCGTTGTTAGGACTTGATGTATGGGAGCATGCTTACTATCTAAAGTACCAAAACAAACGACCAGACTATATTGCGGCTTGGTGGAATGTTGTTAACTGGGAAGAAGTTGATAATAGACTTTCTAAGACAAAGTAAATCCTATTTTTTATTTTTCTAACCTTGATGTATTAAACGCATTTATAGCTAGTAACTACATTTTTTATAATGAGTGAAGATAAAACTCAGCAATTATTGTATCAAATGCAAATGCTTGAGGGTTATTTTTCTGAATTAATACAGAAAGAAGAAGCAATCATATCTCTTTTCAGGGAAGCATCTTCTGCAGTTGTCTCACTTAAAGCAATTGATAACAAGACTGATTCTGAAACACTGGTACCGATGGGGTTAGGAACTTTTGTAAAAACAAAATTAATTCCCAATCAAAAACTTATCTTAAATGTTGGTGCGGGTGTTGCCATTGAAAAAGATCAAAACTATGCTATCAATTTTCTTGAATCACGCCTAAAAGAAATGCAAGTCGCTTTACAGGAGATAGGTGGGCAAAAACAACAGGTTTCAGCAAGTTTAGAACAAGGAAAACAACAAATGAATCAATTATTGGCTGCTTCTCGTAGCAAAAAATAAAGAAAAAAGTCATGTTTGAAAAACTAGGTAACGCGTTTTCAAATATAGCTAAAAGCCTCGGTGAAAAGGAGCTAAAGGAGCAAGATATTGATGAGAATTTATCTCAACTGGAAATCTCTCTTTTAGAATCTGATGTCGCAATGGAAGTTATTGATAAAATAAAATTAAATCTTAAAGAAAAATTAGTTGGCAATAAAGTAAGTAGGAAAGAAATTGAAGAATTTGTTAAAAAAAGTCTAATTCAAAATATTTCTAATATGTTTGATGAAGCTGGTTCATTTGATTTATTGGAAAAGATAAAATCAAAAACGGATCCACAAGATCCTTTTCTTATTTTGTTTGTTGGTATAAATGGAACAGGTAAAACTACAACC
>JYMV01024983.1_pt1 | contig 12989 bp, 9 predicted proteins | sample 338911 | NCBI WGS metagenome assembly JYMV01 (sample SAMN03354496, study PRJNA234377) | hydrothermal vent metagenome | biome: Deep sea; feature: Hydrothermal plumes at the Eastern Lau Spreading Center, Western Pacific Ocean; material: Seawater | place: Tonga | collected 2009 | depth 2000 m m | reverse complement strand
TCCCTGGTTATCTCTATTGCATGTGAATCATTCAGGGCATAGTGATCTGCAACCCCGCTTTTTCGAGTGTGCACCTCAGCACCGCCCAATTCTTCTGAATTCACATCTTCTCCAGTTGCGGCCTTGACCAGGGGAGGGCCTCCAAGGAAAATCGTTCCCTGTTCCTTCACTATTATGGTCTCATCCGACATTGCTGGAACATAAGCTCCTCCGGCCGTGCATGAACCCATAACTACTGCAATCTGTGGTATTCCCCTAGCCGACATTTGCGCCTGATTGTAGAATATACGGCCGAAATGTTCCTTGTCTGGAAAAACTTCGTCCTGCATAGGCAAGAAAGCCCCACCAGAATCAACGAGATAAATACAAGGCAGGAGATTGTCCTGAGCTACTTCCTGAGCCCTCAGATGCTTCTTAACAGTCAGTGGATAATAAGTTCCACCTTTGACAGTTGCGTCATTGGCAATTATCATCACCTCTCTTCCATTGACAACCCCAATTCCCGTAATTATGCCTGCAGAGGGAACCTCGTCTTTGTACAAACCATAAGCTGCTAAAGGAGAAAACTCGAGAAAAGGTGTATCAGAATCAATCAATTCCTCAATACGGTCTCTTACGAGAAGTTTGCCTCTTTCCTGATGCCTTTTGACCATCTCAGGCCTTCCTCCTTTGCTATTTTCTAATATCCTCTTCCGGAGTTCCTTGGAAAGAGAATCATTGTGTTCACGATTAGTAATAGATTCTTTACCATTGGAATTGTGTCGGCTCTGGATAATGCTCACTCGTCCTCCAATTCAAACATTATTTCACCCTCTTTAACTTGCCCACCAATCTCAATAGATGTGATTCTGGAAATAATTCCATCACGCGGTGATCTCAAACGATGTTCCATTTTCATCGCTTCCAAGACAATTATCACGTCCCCCTCACTTACACTGGAGCCGCTCTCAACTTTCCGGTCTAACAGTTTCCCAGTGATGGGGCTCATAACCAAATCTTCTCTCGGTTCATCCTGAACAACGCTTCCTACCTTCTGGGATTGACGATGTAGAACATAGTTGATACCATCTGCAAATACATATGACTCATCAGATTTCTTCTCAGAATATGTGATGGAGCGGCGACCATCTATTATTATCTCCAGACTGCCATTGTTCAGTCTCGAAAACTCCCCCTCATAATCTCTATCATCAATTTGGAGACGAAAGCTGGAACCTGAACGGCGAATATTGACCGAATATGATTTAGAACCAATAGTAACGGTTTCAGCCATTATATGTTCTGCCTCCAGGTGCCTTTGCTACTCCAAGGAGAATAGGGATCCCTAGAAGATACTGGGCTAACTTTTTCTGGTGCGGATTTAGAAGCCAACAAAGCTGTAGCTATAACTTCCGGAGATGGGCTCTCAAGTTCCCAATCCGAGAAATGTTCATCCACAAATCTCGTTGAGAATGAAGCCTTACGGTAGGTTTCGCTCTTCATAATGTCTCTCAGGAAGGGCTGATTGGTAATCAATCCAAGTATGACAAATTGACCAAGAGCACTATCCATACGATGAATAGCATCAGATCTGTTAGAATCCCAAACAACTAGTTTAGCGAGCAACGGATCATAATCACTGGTTACCTCCTGACCTTCTTCCACACCAACATCATTTCTAATCCCAGAACCCTCGGGAAGAACCATTTTTCGTACAATCCCTGGAGTTGGCAGGAAATTCCTTGATGGGTCTTCTGCATAAATTCTACATTCTATGGAGTGGCCCCGCTGTTTGACATCCTTCTGTACCATATCCAAGGATTCTCCTCTGGCTATCTTGATTTGCCACTTGACTAGATCAATCCCACAAACCATCTCAGTGACCCCATGTTCAACCTGAATCCGCGTATTCATTTCCAAAAAGTAGAATTTACCATCTTGGAATAGGAATTCCACAGTTCCAGCATTACTATAATTGACTGCTTTAGCGGCTTTGACCGCAGCCTCACCCAACATTTTCCTAAGCTTGTTGTTTATTGCAGGAGATGGTGATTCTTCAATTATCTTCTGATGACGCCTTTGTATTGAACACTCGCGCTCATAGAGATGAATTACATTACCTTGCTGATCTCCCAGAATCTGGACCTCCAGATGTCTAGGTTGATCAAGATATTTTTCTAGAATGAGTGTGTCATTTCCAAAAGAATTGCGGGCCTCACTACTAGCGGCTTCAATAGCAGATTCCAATTCCTCAGGAGATTCAACAATACGCATCCCTTTCCCTCCTCCGCCTGCAGCTGCCTTAACCATCAACGGATAACCAATATCACGAGCAACCGCATCGACATTACCACTTAATTCTCCATCATTACCAGGAATAGTAGGAACTCCAGCCTCAGCCATCATTTTCTTGGATTCGGCCTTATCACCCATCAATTTTATTGTATCTGGATCCGGACCTATGAAAACTAGATCGGAATCATTGACATATTTAGCAAAATCACCATTCTCTGATAGGAAACCGTAACCTGGATGGATAGCATCAGAATTTGTCTGTTTTGCAGCATCAACAATTTTATCGAAATCCAGATAGCTTTCAGAAGGATTGGCAGGTCCAATCAAAATCGCCTCGTCTGCCATCAATACATGGGGAGATTCTGAATCAACATCAGAGTATACTGCAACTGTAGAGATCTGCATTTCTTTGCAAGCTTTGATAATTCGACAAGCTATTTCTCCTCGGTTAGCAACCAATATCTTTTTAATCATCACGACACCAATCTGGCTTCCGCTTTTCTAAAAATGATCTGATACCTTCCTTAGATTCAGAACCTTCCCTTATCTGAGATATGAAATCTGCCAATGCCAAGTCCCTTTCTTGAATTTTCCTAGATAAAATATCCCCGTCCAATAATCTCTTGATGTGTGTCTGGGCTTGGGGACCTCCCTGCTCAATATCTGATATTAATGTTTGAAGAGCACCGTTTTCATTCCTCTTTTCGACACCATATAGAAATCCTATAGAAAGTGCCTGAGATGTTCCAAATATCTCTCCAGTTATGAATAATTCTCTCATCTTTCCTAGACTTAATTTCCGGGCAACATAGGGAGATATGACTGATGGAACCATACCAATCTTGACCTCGGGAAAACCAAATTTAGTCCCTTCTTCGGCCAAAACGAAATCCGACGCACCAGCTAGGCCCATTCCTCCCCCTAAACAAATACCACGGACATAGGATATCGTGGGTAAAGAGCATTCAACTAAAGACCTGAGCAATAATTGTAATTCCTCTGCCTTCCAGCTAGTTACTTCAGCTCCGGAACAGAAAACTGAACCTGCACCCTGAATCACGACAGCCCTTAATTCACTGTATTTTCCAGAACCCTCAATTGCTGCTGCCATAGCTCCCATCATTTCGGAATTCAATGCATTTTTTTTACTATGATTGTTCAAACTTAAGGTCAAAACACTGCCTTGTCGCTCAACAATAAGAGGTACCTGATTAGGCATGTATTCTCCTAATAATAGCAGTATTAATAATAGCCACTAAAAACGGGAATTAATCAGTATCAACATGTGCTTCTAAGTCATCTCCCCCGGCAAACGTTGACTGGATTATGGAGTACAAATCGTCCATTCCCTCTCCTTCTTTGGAAGATACCGCAATCAAATTCGATTCCAAGGCAAGAACCTGCAAGACACGCAGTAATTCCGAAGAAAGAACTCCTGACATTCCTTCCAAATGAGGCATTGACATCGCCAGTTTATCTAGGTCTGTCGCCCACTCGCGAACGTTATCAACTTCTTCGGGCTCCAAAAGATCACACTTGGTCAGTACTGGAAACATAGGTATCTGGAACCTCAAATGGGCTGCGGAAGCTAGAAGCAATTGGGTCACAAAACCATCAGGTGTTCGTGAAAGAAGAGGGTCCAGAAGTAAAATCATTGCTGAACGATCGGATAGATTCTCAACAAAGACTTTAGAAGCCTCACGATAAAGAAAAAGCTCAGTTTGTCCTGGGGTATCAACCAGAAAATAGTCACAGTTTATCTCCTCTATTTGACTCCGAAGCCAGTCCAGCTCAACAGCTAACAGGTCTGCACAAACTACCTGTGCACCATTTGGCCCCAAACTATACTTATCCATTATCTCCTTCAACGTGAATTTCTCACGTACGTCGATAGCAGCCTCATAAGGAACCACCTCAGCCCCTGGATCAAGATTGACAGCTACACCATCGTAGCGTTGATGTTGCATCCATTCCTGTAAAGTAGCCACCAAAGTCGATTTTCCTGCACCTGCAGGGCCGACAAAGTATAGCAGTGCTGTATGTTCCATTAACTTCTTCTACGTGCTAAAGCTACAAGGCCAACCATTGCCATGGCTAGCACTATAGAAGGCGCTGGCAATCCAAAGAGTCCTTCGTCTTCCTCATCAGTAGGGACTGTTGAAGTTGGGCCTCCAAAAGATACCTCTAAGGATGGGAATTCATTATCCATTTCATTGATTTCTTTTACTTGATTGTCTGGATCAACAACCGCTACAAAAATGTAGTCACCATTCTTCACTGCCCATGTAAATGAAATTGGTCGCGAATCACCCTTTAGAAGTCCTGTTATTGTCTTCGTAGTCAATTCATCAATGGGTGCGCCTCCTTCTGCATAATCCGAGGCCCGGTATACCTTCAAAGCTACATCAGTATCCAACTGAGATTGTTCACCTTGTGGATAACCTACTGTGACCTTTATCGTGGCCGAACCATCGGCCTCTGTGACCTTGATAGAGTCCACTAACAGATTAGTGGTCAACTTCACGATACTTATGGAAACGTTAGCAGCGTCATTATCAAAAACAACATTGATATCGCTACTGACCTCAACAAATACGACATAATCATCTGTTCTCTCTGCACTGGGAATCCAAGGCATTACAACTGACTGATGATTATAACTTGAATTGAAATCAATAAAACCATAAGGTCCAGAAACCTGATAGCCAGTCCCTATAGGATAAAATCCAGTCATGTTCTCCATTGCTACTGCCAATACTTCACCAAATCCAAAAGTTCCATCAATCGAAACGTTGAAATGAAGTCTATAAGTACCTTCTTCAGGAAGGTTGGACATACCAAGGTCGAAAGTGATTGGGTGGTCCTTACCTGCGAGACCATCATTGAGAGCAACACTCAAATTGGAAACATAAGCATCCATTGAACTAACTGCATAGATGTTCTTGAAATTCTCATTATTCCATATGTCCTCCTCATCAATCAGTTTGGCTTCGTCGACTTTCACAACGAGGCGGTACTGGGCATTCTCTGAGAACATGAAAGGAATTGATACATCAATGGATTCTCCCATCGCCAGGGCCTGATCCACATTAATCGTAGCCAATAGAGCTGAGATAGGAGCTGCTGTATAGAATGTAACTTCTAGCTTGCTGCCCTCACTCGCCGTCATATCTCGTACACCGACATTCGCGATGGTAGCCGTAAGATTACTGGAAACACCAACCATAGCATAGCCGTCATCATTGAGGGGAGCGACAGAAACGCTAACCACGTCTAAATCAGGTAATTTCTCAAAAACTTCTACGTCATATTGGTTATTCGTGTCGTCCCATTCAAGTATAGTATCATCCTTGTCAACCCAAGCATAAAACTCATAGACGCCTAATTTAGTGGGAGTCCAGGTATATTCGAAAAGAGTAGTTTCCGGTGGTAAACCAACGGTCTTGGAATCATCTATCTTGAACCAGTCAATTACACTCATATCCGGGTCTCTAATCTTGATAAAGACATCAGTATCGTCGGCCATACGGTCGCCCAATGTACTCTGTGTCACCGCGACCTGAATTGTCCTGGGGTCGTTCTGGTAGACTTTACCTTGACCTTCATCAATACCATTCACAATCAGATCTGGTCTCTGTTCTCTCAATTCAAAATATTCATCATATACCTTGAACCAATCCAGATCATTATTGCTCTCATCAGTTTCATCAATTACATCCTCTCCATCTACTACAATGCGAACATTCCAAAATCCTGCATCATCAGAGCTTGTGCTCCAATTGGCAGCTAGAATAGCATCCGACGTGAAAATCTCACCGCCCCCTATAGGAGTTCTAATGGATTTACTTTGATTGACAAAGACCCATGTTTGTCCCGAACAGTCACCATCCGGACATTTCATGACCTCAAGATGCACGACCAATTCGCCCTCTTCCTCATCAAAGGGACCGGGCGGCTCAGCATCTCCTTCGCCTGCGTTCTCAATCGAATATGTGAAAGTTACAGTATTGCCCGATATAGGGTCAAGTGGTTCGGCACGAATCGAATCTATACTATTGTCCCAGACCCTAAGATCGGGTTCGGTACAGTCACCAATACACATCTCGAATTCTGCTCTGTTGTTATCTAAATCAGGATCTTCATCTGTATTATTCTCCTCGGAATCAATGATTACTGTAAACTTGTATCTTCCCTCGTCAGTATCGCTCGGAACAGTATATTGCCATTCCATGCTCTCAGGCTCTGGAGGTGCGTCTGCATGAGGTGGGCTAAGAAAATCAAAGGTCACAGGAGAAGGGGCAAAACTGTTGGTAGCGTCATCATCCAATGGGTCAAAATAGGCCATAAAGGTGACAGGATTCAGAGTGCTTACATCTCCCTCATCACCATACTCAAAGATGACATTTACGTCTTCACCTGGATTTGCCTGGTTATTTTCCATATTGAATCCAATCCATAAATCCGCATCTCCGGTCTCTGGTTCAACATTAACGTAGTTCTCGAATTCGCCGTAGTCAATTGAATCATAAAAGATAGTTGCTGAATAACAAGTCTCACCCACCTCTGTGAAGGTGACTGACAACGTAACGCTGCCGTCCTCTCCAGCACCCATGGTAATAGTGTCAGACTCGTCTGCTAAACCATCCTGATCGCAATCAGAGAAGAGGCGTACGGTTGCATCATAAGAATCATCTCCCATGTTTTTCCAGCCTACTAAAAAATCATATGGTATATTGGCCCTTGGTGGAGGGGTGCCTGCAGGTTCATACAGATTACTGACCTCTAAATCATCCTCAGCACCGGCCTGCACTCCTGTTAAAAGCATAAGACTCGAAAATACCAAAGCTACTGTTACTGCACTTGCAAACAATTTTTTCTTGTAATTAACGTCCATTACAATCACCCTTGCTACAGCCTTGGGCCCCTTAATAAGGGGTTTGCTATATTTATCGACATAGACCATGGCCCTGAATTCAAAGAAATTTGATGAACTTATAATTGGATGTCAGAAATGTCCTAGACTCGTTGAATATGCTAGTGAAACAAGGCTGAATAAAAGGAAAGATGGGTTTAAAATTGATGATTACTGGTGTAAGCCAGTCCCATCCTTTGGAAATCTGGAGGCTCATGTGTTAATCATAGGATTGGCACCGGGGAGGCACGGTGCTGGGAGGACAGGAAGGCCTTTCACGGGGGACTATGCTGGTGAAGTCCTGTATAGGGCTCTTCACGAATCTGGATTCTCCTCTTCGAAAGAAGCTGTATCTATCGATGATGGACTAAAACTAGATGGTGTAAGAATTGCCAATGCAGTCAGATGTGCTCCTCCACAAAACAAACCTCTACAGGAGGAAATCCTGAACTGTAGACCATACCTGATCCAAGAACTTGAAATGATGGAAAATCTGAAATTCGTGCTGACCTTAGGCAATTTGGCCCACAAGCAATTAATTTCCAGTATGAGACTGAAACAAACAGATTTTAAATTTGGACACGAAACAATCCACACCCTACCGGACAAAGATTGGAAACTTATGAATTCATATCATCCCAGTCGTTACAACATAAACACCAAAAGGTTGACATATCAAATGTTTCTGGAAGTTATCCAAAAACTAACGCATTGATTTTTATTCAAGGCCCTAAGTGCCCATAGGTGGCAAAGACAAGATTACCAATCCTAACAACAGCCATAATGCTTTTTGCATTGGGTTTTTTAGGAAGAATTGCTTTACACGATTATCATAACTTTGAAACCATTATGGTATCTGTATTCCTAGCTTCAATGCTATTACCTGCAAGTGTTGCGATGACTGTCACTCTCTCAATGATAGTCTTGAGTGATATATATCTTGGATACTTTGGAGCTTCGAAAATCATCATATTCACTTACACTGGCTTCCTAATGGTATCTATGATAACTTCCAGGTTCCAGCAGATAATCAGAGGAGAATTCAAACCGGGAACTGTCTACAAATTTACAGCATCGGGCCTGATCTTCGCAACAATTTACGATACGTGGACCAACTTCGGGGTTTTCTGGCTATCCTATGCACATACCCCTGAGAACCTTGTGCTAGTCTATATCCTTGGTCTGCCGTTTATGATTTATCACCTTTTATCGAGTATAATCACCTTCACTGTCCTTGGTTTCCCAATCTATTGTGCCCTATCCAGTAAGGCTAACTACCCTCAAATTTTGAATCAGAGAAAAGAATTAGAGATATAACTTGAGTGAAGTAAGGAACGTCATAATAGCCGTCTTAATCGTGAATAGTCTTGCAATTGGAGGTATACTCTACGAAATCGGTTATTTTGATGAAGATGAATTAGATGTTTCCACAATTGTAACTGCAAAACTAGTGATCAAATTCAAGAATCTGGGAGAAAACGACACCCTTATTTTTGAGAGTATTACGACCTCAGAATCCACTGCTTATGGGATTTTATTAGGCGGACAGACGCAAGGTAGCTACTCTGTGACTGCGACTACTCACTATGAATTTGGCCTTTTTGTTGAATCCATAGCTGGATGGGGGACTTGCGGAAGTTGTCAAAATGAAGATGGTTTCTATTGGCTTTATTCTGTTAATGACAATAATGGAGATGTTGCTGCAAACCGTAAGGTAATCAGTAATGGAGACGTTGTTGAATGGAATTACACCGACGAATACTAGCCTAAACAGTGTTTTTTATACTGAGACGCAAGGACAGGCTCTGTGTACCGAGTCTGGCCCTATGCAATAGCGCTGCTGGTAATTATTTCGGCATTTCCAACAACTTTGACTGTAGGAAATGCTGAATCAGAGGATAGCCTACCTGAATGGGGATTCTACGTTTACATGGCTGGAGATAACACATTGTACGAAGAAGTTACCGATGATTTGAATGAAATGAAAATGGTGGGTTCAAACAATAATCTGGAAATTGTTACCCTTACCGATCAATTATTGGGAAACGATTCACACGCTTATCATGTCATTAAACATGGTGTCGAGGAAACCCCACTAAGTGAAATAAATGCAACTTGGGAAAACGAGATAGATATGGGAGACGGTGAAACACTGAAGGACTTCATGGTATGGGCTACCACCGAATACCCGGCCCAAAGAAAAATATTAGTCATTTGGGACCACGGAAGTGGTTGGAAGAAAGTGGCAGAAGACCAAGGAAGCCATCTTACTGTCCCTGAAATCAGGAAGTCAATAGAGGATTATCGGGAAATAACTGGAGATCCGCCGTTAACAATGATTGGCTTTGATGCTTGTTTAATGGGAATGTTTGAAATTGCATACGAACTTAAGGATCAAGCCGAGATGATACATGGGTCAGAAGCCTATGAGCCTCTGGAAGGTTGGACATACAACCATCTACTGTACAAGCTGGATCAACAAACGACTAATTCGGAATTAGCACATCATGTCGTAAATGATTACATCGAATCATATCGAAATGGATCTGTTTACACCAGTTATTCCGTGACTGCAGCTGTAGTAGATACCAGTAAGCTGGAAGACGTCTGGGACAAACTGGAGGATTTCAGTGGCCAGATTAATAGTGTCTTACCGGTTTATCGAGATCAAGTAAGCTATTCGAGAGATCAAACCCAAAGATACGACCAAAATCCAGATTATCGTGATTTGTATGACCTGACTGTCAATGTGGAAAATAGAATACCTGTTTCGGATACGATAAAATATTCTAGAGAATTACAAAATTCAATAAATGATGCTGTTATAGCTGAGGATCATTGGCAAAAACCTGGGAAGTTGCCGGTTGAGCGGGCTCATGGACTGACAATCTACTTTCCTACTGAGGGTGCAGAAACTGGTTACGATGATTTACTAATTAATGACAGTAAATGGTCTGAATTCATAAATAATTTTGCTACCGAGATGGAACCTGAAGCACGTTTCTTAGAAGTAAATTCAATGAGTGTGGACACAGGAACCGGGTACAACGATAGTGTATTGGTAAGTGGAAGCTATGAAGGAAATGCCTCTGAAGTCAGAATCAGGCTCCTGAATTCGGAAGGAAATGTTACCAATATCTATAATGGAAATATCAGTCTAGGTGATATTCCAGGAATCTACTTGCAACCAACAAAATCTGGAAATTATTCATTGGAAATAGGCATTTACGGGGATGATGGATTTCTCGAAGACCACTATATAAATGAAAATCTCTTTGTAGACCTCCATCTGCCTGATCTGGCAGTGAGCACTCCAGAAATAATGATTGAGGGTGATGATGGAGGACTGTACCAGGTTCAAAATATACAAACTGATGACAGTTTACTGATTCAAGGGAGTGTATACAACCTGGGAACTGTTAAGGCAAACAATGTTACTGTTTTGGTAAATGACAACACATTCGCACTCGGTTTCTGGACATTTAATTTTCCAGAGATAGGCCCCAATCAAGGGAAGGTTTGGAATATTAGCAAAGGTGGAATTCTTCATGCCGGAGAATACATGATAGAAGTCACCGTCACTTCGGATGATGAATTTGAAATTGACGAGAATAACAATCAAACTTCGCTTTCATTCTTTATACTGGATAAACAGGCACATGAGTACAATGTCGATACCAAGAACAAGAATTTACTTGAAATAAATACCAATCAAGAAGGTGAATATGAATTCCCTTGGCTAGAGATTTATGTCACAGTCACCAATGATAAGGTTCAATCTTGGGACTTTGTGACGATTACAGCTGAAATTCCAGATAATTGGGAATTTGAAGCTGAACCATTCCTACAATTGTCTGCTGAAACCGAAGTTTTGGTAAAGGTCAGACCACCACTCCACACTGAAATGGGAGAATACAAGATCGAACTAAACCTTACTGATCGAAATGGATTTGCGGCCGGGAATGGTGAAATAACAGTTAATGTGCCACAATATCACGGTGTCAGTATCTATGCAGAACAAATTGGATCCGAAGTGAAGATAGGCATAATAAATACTGGAAATGGGAAAGACCAGTTCAAATTGACGAAAGATTTGGAGGAGGGGCTGACCCTCTATCTGACAGAAACATACTTCGAGATGAATGCGTTTTCATCAATCACGATAACGGCCTTAGGAATGGAAACCAATACTTCCGAGGAATATAACGCCAGATTCACTGTTCGAAGCATAGATAACGAAAACATAACTGCTGAAGTAATACTGGAAGTAACAAACATAGGGAACGTGAATCCGGGCAGTAACTGGATTGTTTCAATATTCTTAGCGACTATTGGGATGATTGGAATCGTATATTTCATATATCAAAGGAGAATCCAGTAATCAATACAATGTTTTTTAGAGTAACGAGTGATACAAGCTTGATGAGAAGTGTCCTGACTGCTATAATCCTGATTTTGACCGTCCTTTCCCCCACGGTATCAATCGCTGAATCAGAGGCGGAATTCAAAGCAACATACTTTGATCAAAATTCCAATGGTTTGGATGACCGCATGGAAGAATTAATCAATAATGGAGAAACTGTTGGAGTCATACTGGTTCTTGATAAAAGACCAACCCAGAAGCACTTTGATGAAATAGAGAGTCTGGGGCTGAATATTGATCATGTCTACAAATTCATAGATGCAATACGAATAAACCATGTTCCGCCTGTAGAAATGAGTGCTTTAACCAAAATCCCAGATTTGAAATTAGTGGAATGGCAAGCTCCTGTATATCCATTTCTGGACACTTCGGTTAGAGCAATAAAAGCTAGGGATTCGACTGATTACGATCCCGTAGCGTGGGACAAATTCTATGGTGAAGGAATTAATATTGCCATATTGGACACAGGAGTTGATAACGAGCATGAAACCTTTGATGAATTTGGTGATCAAGGTGTAAGGAGATTCATAGCTGGAATAGATTGTGAGGGGGGATGTCCTACGGAAGATGGAAATTATAAATTCACAACTGAAGAGGACAGCAATGAAGATCCTGATGATTTTAACGGACACGGAACTCACACCGCATCTACCGCCTTGGGAATGGGAGGTGATGACGACGAAGATGGTGACGGAGAGCCTGATTACATAGGTGTAGCTCCAGGGGCAAGACTGATTGATGTCAAGGTGATGGCTGACTGGGGTTCAGGGTCAAGTGCTGACATAAATGAGGCCATAGAAGCATGTATTGAGAATGTGAATACCGATTGGGAAAATGATGGTGAGAAAAACAACGGTGTACATGTAATGTCGATGTCACTCGGCACCTCGGGTGGAAGTGACGGGTCCGACACGCAATCCCAGCTCGTTAACCAAGCGAACGCCGCTGGAATCGTGGTCGCCGTGGCAATGGGTAATGATGGAGAAAATGAAGTGCCTTCCCCGGCCGCAGCTGACTGGAGCGTGGCTGTTGGCGCAATGGATAATGAAGATAATGTAAACAGAAATGATGATGATTTGGCCAGTTACAGCAATTACGGCCCAAGGGATGATGATGGTGATAGTGATCGATGGGATGAGCTAAAACCATCCGTTGTTGCACCTGGTAGTGGCATAACTGCTGCTTTGGGACACAGTAATCTTCCTGGATTCACGAGCAATGCGTCAGGTTGGACTACACAAGATGGAACGTCAATGGCTTGTCCACATGTTGCTGGTTTAGCAGCATTAATCCTAGAAGCAGATATCACACTTAGGCCCGATAGTAATTCAAACGGTGTGAGAGACCGATTGCAGGAGTATTCTGAAACTTGGGACGGAG
>JYMV01009628.1_pt1 | contig 12989 bp, 12 predicted proteins | sample 338911 | NCBI WGS metagenome assembly JYMV01 (sample SAMN03354496, study PRJNA234377) | hydrothermal vent metagenome | biome: Deep sea; feature: Hydrothermal plumes at the Eastern Lau Spreading Center, Western Pacific Ocean; material: Seawater | place: Tonga | collected 2009 | depth 2000 m m | reverse complement strand
GCAGCAGATGTGTTTACATATACACTGGATGTTACTGATCAGGATAGTTCTGCAGACACGGCAAAAGAATTCATAGCTGCTGCCAATGGTATTGATATTATCATTGCAAACGCGGGGGTGGCCTATTCTGACAAAATAAGTTCCGGTGAAGCCACCCAAATCAACCAGGTTTTTTCAACTAATGTCCTGGGCGTTACCAATTCAATTATTCCCTTTGTGCCAACAATGAAGGAAAATTCATCTGGGAAAATTGTGATCATCAGTTCTATTGCAAGTTTCAGGCCCATTGCTTTTCATGGCGGCTACTCGGCCTCCAAATCTGCTGTACGCATGTTGGCCGATAGCTGGCGGATGGCGCTCAAGAAATACAAAATTCAACTCACTGCAATTTGCCCTGGATTTATTGTGAGTGAAATGACAGACGAGAATAAATTCCCAATGCCCTTTTTACTGGAAACTGAAGATGCTGCCAGGAAAATGGTAAAAGCAATAGATAATGGTAAAAAAACATATATACTACCCTGGCAGGTAAAAATGATCCTATATGCGACACGATGGCTTCCCACACCGTTGTATTATAAAATTTTCTTTTAATTCACTGATCGTATTTTCAATTAATCAATAAGAAAAGGTATATGGCCAATGGCAAGGACATTTTCAACTACGCAGTGCAGCGATGCAGATCGAACCAGTTAAATTTTATTCTATTGAATTAAATTTCAGCTATTGAGGCAAAATTCATTTTGCAACAATATGAAATTTTAATTTCATTTCGTCTCCGATCTTTTTAAAAAGTAATGCGGGTCTTTCAACCTCATAATCAGATAGCAAAATAGTAAATGATCCTTCCGCTTTAAATCCATCAGTGACTGATATATCTGCTGTGAGGTTTATATCTTTTGTAATTCCATGAAATGTAAGTTGTCCCTTGATGGATGCATTCATCCCCTCCACGGAAATCTCATTTGAAACAAACATTACATCTGGGTATTGAAAAGCGTCCAGGTTGGTAAGCATATTTGAATCTCGGTTTGAAACTCCGCTATTAAAGGTTACCAGATCGACACGCAGAGAACAACTGTTTGCTGTTTGGTCATCTGCATCATATAAAATTCTGCCGCTGATGACTGAAGAATGCCCCTGCCAGTCATGGGCATAATGTGAACCGTAATAGGTAATTTTACTGGCCTTACTCACTTCAAAGGTCTGTCCGAATAGCAGGTATGGCAATAGATAAAGAAAAGTAAATCTAACAGTCATATCAAAATGGTAAGAATATTATTAATGCAGATAAAGCCATTGTACTTATTGTAGTAACTGCAATCCCGCGGTGAATATATAATGCCCTATCTCTAGATTTGATTGAATCATGAGGTCCGGAAACCTTTTCACCAAGATAAGGAAGAGCAAGCATACCTGTAAAATGAATGATAGAAAGCCACCTATGGATTCTTATAGAATCAATTTTACGATTATAGCGCAATGCTGGAGGTGCTGTATAACTCAACATCGCTGAAGTGAGGTAGGATCCACAGCATGGCGATCACTTAATTCCATGTAATTTGTTGTGGCATCCTGTAACTGGAAACCCAGATATCCCTGGGCAAACATCAATCCTAAGGTACCCAGGGCTAGCTTCTGGTGCAGCTGCAGCATTTTTGTGCGCAGTTCGAGTTCCCGGGGCCGATCCACCTGGAACAAATTTGTTTTTCTTAGTAAACCATTTTCTGCCCAGAGAAGTTTTGTCTGTAGGGGCATATTATCCGGCAGGGTATACAATGGATTGTTCAGCTCCTTTATTAGGACATCCTGTGCTTGGGTAATCGACCCAACTAGAAGTAATAGAAAAATTAATATAGTCTTATTTTTCATTGAAGTTATTTGAGATAAAAATTATAGTTCTATAATTGATCAGGAAATTTACTTCTACCACTGTTTTTACTATCAGATAAATAATATTTATGGGTTCACTTTTCGATGGTCATGGCGATAAAATATTATTATTTCCGAAAACAGAATATAATAAAGTCACATTACATTTTAGTGGATATTAAATTACGGGATTCCAAAATAAAAACACCAAGGGAAATAATGTCTGACAAATTAATGCTTTATGGTGCCAATGGTTATACAGCGCGGCTTATAATCAAAGAGCTAATCGGTGCCGGGATTAGACCTGTCCTGGCTGGAAGAAACCAGGTAAAAATTAGTACGCTAGCTGATAAACACGGATTTGACTATTCCATCTTTGCACTCGATGATCCAAATGTAATTGATGAAAAATTAGCTAATGTATCCGTCTTGATAAACGCTGCAGGCCCGTATTCTCAGACTGCAAAACCATTTATTGACAGCTGTCTCAGATCCAAGACCCATTATATTGATATAACTGGTGAAATTGATGTATTCGTGTATGCGGAAAGCAAAAATAGGTTTGCGGAAAAAGCAGGGATAATTCTTTGTCCCGGCACTGGATTCGACGTTATACCGACGGACTGTTTATCATATCTGCTAAAAGAAAAACTACCCGATGCTACCGAACTGAATATCTGCTTTTTTAGTGAAAATGGCCGGCCAAGCATTGGCACAGCCAAGACATCCATCGAAGGATTGGCTAATGGTGGAAGAATAAGAAGTAATGGTATTATTGAGCATGTTCCTTTGGCCCATGCTGTAAAAAAAATCGATTATGGACAGGGACCGAAAATGGCAATGAGTATTCCCTGGGGCGATGTAGCAACAGCCTATTATTCAACTGGCATTCCAAACATCACGGTGTACACACCCCGCCCGAAAAAGGGCATTGATAAGATTAAAAAACAACGGAAATGGCTGTTTATTATGAAACTCGGAATCGTGCAAAATTTTATTAAGAATAAACTGCAGAAGAAAATTGTTAATGGCGGTGACAGTGATGAAAAAAGAGCCCAATCCAGAATGTGGGTCTGGGCTGAGGTCAAAAATGATTCCGGACAGATATGCTCCGGGAAGTTCCAAGTAGCAAATGGGTACGACGTCACGGGTTTTGGAGCCATGACTTTTGCAAAAAATATATTAGAAAAAGAATTTGCAGGTGGTTACTATACACCGTCAATACTTTTGGGCCCAAATATTGTAGAATCACTCCCAGGATTTTCCGGAATTGAATATTCGGATAATTAGAAAGGGTGACATCATGATGATTATTCGTTATGGCGTTGGTTTGATTTTCTTAATGGTCTTGTATCTTATAGCTTGGCCAGTGCCGATTGATCCAGTTACCTGGCAACCTCCCCCAGCCCCGGCGCTGGAAGGACAATATGCGGTAAATGATTATTTAGCTGCGGTGGAGATTATCGGGAAGGATGATGGTATTGGACCCGAGGATGTAGATGTCGACGATGCGGGTCGTATATATGGTGCTTATGAAGATGGTAGAATCATCCGGTATTCGGCCAGTGGTGAAAATCTAGGTGTATTTGCCGATACCAAGGGTCGTCCACTAGGTTTAGATTTTGATAGTGCCGGAAATTTGATCATAGCAGATGCAGTCAGGGGATTGCTATCTGTTAATAAAGATGGATTAATCCGCACATTAGCAACTGAGATTGATGGAATACCCTTTGGATTTACTGATGACGTTGATATCGGCCCTGATGGTATGATCTATTTCTCGGACGCATCAGAGAAATTTGGCATTCATGATTACAGGGCAGATTTGTTTGAACACCGCCCCCATGGAAAAATTCTCAGTTACGATCCGGTTTCAGAAAAATTAACACTTCTATTGGATGGGCTTTACTTCGCCAACGGTGTTGCCGTTGATCCCAATGGTCAGTTTCTGCTGTTCAATGAAACATATGATTATTCAGTAAGCAAATACTGGCTACAGGGTCCTAAGACTGGTTCAAGAGAAAAAATATTTACAAATATGCCTGGCTTCCCAGATGGTATATCAAATTCTGGATAGCGATGTACACCCCGCGGAATGCTGATGCCGATGCACTGGCGCCGAAACCATTTTTACGGAAAATAGTTTTCCGACTACCTTTATTCATGCAACCCGCACCGGTCAGGCATGGATTTGTACTTGGTATCGATGGAAATGGTAATGTGATCCATAACCTGCAGGATCCAGATCTTGAATCATATTCCCCTATAACCAGCGTTGAGGAAGAAAACGGTGTATTATATCTTGGCAGCTTGATCTATCCTGGCCTAGCCAGGATTAAGCGTCCGCAATAAGTTCCACGCCATACTGGGAAACAAGATTTATCAAATCACCAAAAATGGCAAATCGCTTATCCTGAGTTTGTCCCTGGATAAATCGGATATAGATCTGGGCAGCGATACCGATCAGTCGGTAAAGACCCAGGACGTGATAAAAGCGGATATTTGAAACATCAAAGCCTGTCATTTCAGCGTATTGCTGGACTAACTGGTCCCTCGAATAAAAACGATCATCAATTGGCATGGATGCGGCTTTTTGGAAAAATACTGGATCGGAAGTAATACACCAATAGCTAAGTAAAGATCCCAAGTCACATAGTGGGTCACCTAAGGTGCACATATCCCAATCAAATACTGCGATCAGTTTGCCCGGATCATTTGCATTGTACATTACATTGTCCAGCTTATAATCATTGTGAATGATGCTATAGAATGTTGTCTCAGGAATATTGTCACTCAGCCAATTATAAATCTGTTCTACTGCAGGCAGATTTTCATGTTTTGCCTTATCCCAGCGTTTTTTCCAACCCTCTACCTGGCGCTGCACAAACCCTTCTGGTTTGCCTAAATTTCCAAGTCCAAGTTTACCATAATCAAGTTGATGAAATTCAGCCAGAACATTGATCAATTGTGCACTGATCAATTCTGGTCCATTTGCCATTTTTTCAAAATTATCCGGTAATGTTGTGCGAATTACAATCCCTACTTTGCGATCCATGATAAAAAATGGCGCGCCAATAATTCCCTGGTCATCGCAAAAATGCAGCGCTTGGGGCGCATAGGGAAAATTTTTATACAATACTGAAAGGACTTTGTATTCCCTGGCCATATCATGTGCTGTTGGTGCCACTGGTCCCAAGGGAGGTCTGCGTAAAACGTATTCGCGTTCACCATAATCTAGGAGATAGGTCAAATTTGCTTTGCCACAGCCAAATTGCCGGACAGCAAGGGAATTATCACTACCCTCCAGTTGCCCTTTTAAGTATGCTTCGAGGCGGGATTCATCGAAGGCTTCGTCAGGCCTTACAGGAATAGTATCAGAATTAGTCAAGGTGATCTTTGAGGATGCTTCTAGCTACGAAACTTTTATGCACCTCATCCGCACCATCGTAGATCCGTGAACCACGTTCATGGCGGTACCAGAATGATAGTGGGGTATGTTCTGTCATGCCAAGTGCACCATGGGCTTGTATTGCTCTATCCAGTACCTTCATTAGTACATCAGCAACATGGAACTTGATCATGGATATCTCTTTACGTGCACCCTTGGTCTGGTGTGCTTCAATTTTTTTTGCACAATCTAGTACCATTAACCTGGCACCATATATTTCAGCAGCAGATTCAGAAATCCAGTTTTGAATTGTCTGTTCTTCCGCCAGAAATTTATTAGGGCTGAGTTCTCGACTGGAAGCCCGTGCACACATTAACGCCAAAGCCCGCTCACAAATGCCAATCCAGCGCATACAATGATGAATTCTTCCGGGACCCAATCTTTCCTGAGCCAAAATAAACCCTTCTCCCTCTTTTCCAATAATATTCGTAGTTGGAATTCGGCAATCTGTCAGTCTAGTCTCTCCGTGGCTCATATAATCTTCACCTACATCGCCCATTACCGGTATGTTGCGTACAACTTCAAATCCAGGATTATCTACTGGTACAACAAACATACTTGCCCGCTCATATTTATTTTCCGCTTCGGGATTAGTTACCGCCATCACAACACAAATACTGGCCCCATCCGCTGCGCTGGTGAACCACTTGTTTCCATTAATAACATAATCATCCCCATCTCTAACAGCTAATGTGTCCATCCAGGTTGGGTTGGATCCAGGACGTTGCGGTTCGGTCATGCCAAAACAACTTCGAATCTCACCCGCAATCAAGGGCAGCAGAAATTCAGATTTTAACTGATCGCTGGCATGGTCCTTCAATAATTCAATATTTCCAATATCGGGTGCCTGAGAATTAAAGCAATAATGGCCCAAAGGCGTTTTTCCCAGCAATTCACTAACCGCAGCAAATTTTACTAGAGTGAGACCCATCCCGCCATACTCATCTGACAAATAAGGCGTCCAAAGGCCCTGTTCTTTGACTTTTTTCCGACATTCATTTAATTGGGATAAAACATGGACAAAACCATTCATTAAAAAGTCCTGTTCAAGAGGGAGAATATCCTCTTCAACTATTTGAAATATCTTATCTAAATAATCACCCATATTATCCTCTATGTTATTTCAAAATGATCAGTTTCTTAGTCTGGCTGAATTTGGTTATTTCCATTCGAACTAATGGACGAACAGAGAATTATGATACAAAATTTCAGTAATACTTTATTTATTTGGCAATCCTCCATTAATCGAATCTAATGGTTGAATTACGAGAATAAAATAGGTTTATTTACTTACGGTTTCATCATTTCGAGTGAGATAACTAACACCTATTAAAGCCAGTAAAGAACCAGTGATTGCCGGCAGAACTTCATCTAGGGAAACATACCATTCGGTGGGCAGCCAGAACCACAAGCCAGGAAGTTCTTTCCAAAAAAGCGTTACCAGTGTTCCACAAATAATGGAAGCGACTGCACCTTCTTTTGTAGCACCCCTCCAGAATAAAGCGGCCACCAGCGCAGGGGTTATGGCAGCCCCATAAATAGTGTAAGCATAGAGTGCGCGTTCGAAGAAACCAGAAGATTTTGAGAAACCTATGGATACGATGTAAGCAATAATACCTAGCAGTAAAACTAATAAACGGCTCAACCGGACAATATTTTTCTCTGAAGCCTGGGGATTAATATAATTGAGATAAATATCCCTAATTAGCGTATTAGCAGGTACTAACAAAAATGAATCAGCAGTCGAAATGATGATTCCTATGATAGTGGTCAACATGATTGCACCCAAAAAGGTCGGTAAAAATTGATGGGCAGCGTAAATCAAGACATGCTTGCCCACTTCAGCTTCCGGGATCATGCTGGAACTCACCCAGGCAGATGCAATTATAAGCAATTCAATAAACAACACAGCAAAAACTAGAATGGTTGTAGAATAGCGTGCACCTTGCACATCTTTGCTGGCAGAAAAACGCTGGTACATATTGGCATCCCCGAGCACTAAGAGGAAGGGTGGTAAACAAAAATTGATCATATCCAGAGTTGAATAAACGCCACCAAACTGCATATGTTGGGATTTATTCATTGCTGCAAAAGCACTTTCCATGCCGCTCCAGCTCCCTGCTTTGATCCATAATATGGGAAAAGCGATAATAAGCGCTAAGGTCATGATGACACCATTAGCTACGTCAGTATAGGCAACGCTCAAGAGACCTGCTAACATCGTATAGGCAATAATAAATACTGCTGCAATAATTGTAGCAGATTCTATACTGATCAAGGACCTGCCTGTATTATCAGTCAATACTGTGGAAAGTACTGCTCCACCAGCATTGTACTGATAACTGACAATTACCATATATGCCATTACCAGAGCAATAACACTCAGATTCCTCGCTGCAGGACCATAACGATCACCAATTATCTCAGGCACAGTATATTTCCCATAGCTGCGGACTTTGCCGGCAATTCGTGTTAATAATATAATCCCTAAGGTACTGCCAATGGGCAGCATAAGTGCGGCCATACCAGTTTCATAGGTTTTTCCTGCATTACCTAAAATGGATCCAGTGCCGATCCAAGTTGCCAGCATTGTTCCTACCAAGACCCACGGTGTAAGCGCCCTGCCAGCTAGTGCAAAATCTGATTGTGTATGGATTTTACGCGATTTGACTGCACCGATAGCGATCAACGCAAAAAGATAAACTAAGATAACACCCAGATAAATCATGTATTTATCATGTATAGATTATGGATTTTAGTGTATTATAAACGGTTAAGTTTTGAAATTACAGGGTACATGCTCAAATTCCAAGTTCAGCTATGGTACGATACCAACAAATAGGTTTGTTGTTCTTACTCCTCGTTTTTTCGGGGTGTACATCGAAAACAAAAGCAGATAGTCATTATGATAAAAACAAAGGATTAAAAATGAACCGTCTCTCCAATGAACAAAGTCCTTATCTCCTGCAGCATGCTGATAATCCAGTTGATTGGTATCCTTGGGGTAAGGAAGCATTTGAAAAAGCAAAGGAACTGGACCGCCCTATTTTTCTTTCTATTGGTTATTCTACTTGTCATTGGTGCCATGTGATGGAACACGAATCTTTCGAAGACGATAGTGTTGCAAAATTATTAAATGACAGTTTCATTTCAATCAAAGTAGATCGAGAAGAACTGCCAGAAATAGATCATGTGTACATGTCGGTTTGTCAGGCGATGACCGGTGGCGGAGGATGGCCTCTGACAATCGTAATGACACCCGAAAAAGAACCATTTTTTGCTGGTACCTATTTTCCAAAAGACAAGCGCGGTGGTAGATCAGGACTGTTCCAAATTTTACCAATGATCGCTGATGCCTGGACCTCTAAACGGCAAGATATAATGACTTCTGTTGGTCAGGTTAAAAACTACCTTAATCAGCTTAATTCAAAGCCAGCCGGTAACAACTTTTCAACGGAATTGATCACTAGGGCCTATGATCAGTTTCGTAATGGTTTCGATGAAGAATATGGCGGGTTTTTCAGGGCACCAAAATTTCCATCTCCCCATAATTTGATATTTCTCATGCGTTACTATCACAGTTTTGATAACAAAATCGCCCTTGATATGGCCACAAAAACCTTAAAGCAAATGCGCCTTGGCGGTATTTATGACCACATCGGATTTGGATTCCACCGTTATTCCACAGATCGTCATTGGTTCGTACCACATTTTGAAAAGATGCTTTATGACCAAGCCATGATAGCCATGGCTTATACAGAAGCATATCATATTACCGGAGATGAGATATTCGCGCAAACAGCAAGGGAAATATTCACCTATGTTCTTCGCGATATGACTGCATCAGAAGGTGGTTTTTATTCTGCTGAGGATGCTGATAGTGAAGGCGAAGAAGGAAAATTCTATATCTGGACCGAGCAAGAGATTACAGAAGTATTAGGGAAAGATTACAGTAAAGAGTTCAATGATGTTTTTTCAATTACAACATCAGGAAATTACAGAGATGAATCCAGCGGAAAAGAAACCAGACTGAACATTCCTCACTTAAAAAATTACAATGCCAATGGAAATAACGAGTTGGAGTCTGCCAGAGAAAAGTTATTCAATGTTCGTGAAAAAAGAATCCATCCTTTAAAAGATGATAAAATACTCACAGATTGGAATGGATTAATGATCGCAGCACTTGCGAAAGCAGCCATTGTACTAGATGAACCTGTATATCTAGATGCTGCTGAAAAGGCCGCTGAATTTGCGCTACATTCAATTTCAGATGGAGAACGCTTATTAAAACGCTATCGTAATGGCGTAGCCGCCCTTGATGCTCATCTTGATGATTATGCATTTATGGCCTGGGGTTTACTAGAACTCTATGAAGCAACTTTTGCTATAAAATATCTTTCGCAAGCCTTGGATCTGATGAATATCATGGTAGAGGATTTCTGGGATGATAAAAACGGTGGATTTTTCTTGGGGTCTGACCAATCAGAAAAATTGATTGTACGATCAAAAACTGCCTATGATGGTGCGATTCCATCTGGAAATTCCGTAGCGGTTATGAATATGGTAAAGCTGACCCGTATAACTGGCAATACCAATTGGGCAGAACTGGCGGAAAAAACGATCCGCGCTTTCTCAGAAGATGTGAATCGGGTACCAACAGGTTATACCCTGATGCTTACTGCTTTTATGTTTGATACGCAAAATTCGAAAGAAATTGTAATAGTTGGTGATAGTAGAGATAGAAATACCAAAAGATTTCTACATACAATTCGTGCTGGCTATGCGCCTCATAAAGTACTGTTGTTCAAAGATACAGCAGGTAACGATAACAAATTAGAACAATTGGCAAGTTGGACCAGTACACAAAATAGTATTAATGGGAAACCAACCGCATACGTATGCAAAAACTTTGCCTGTAACCAACCAACTTCTGATCTCCAAACCGCTCTATCTTTCATAAATGAGTAAACCCCTTTCCACTCGACTTGGCGAACTATTCGCCCATGTCCAAGATCTGTTTGATAATATTATTCATACAGTTATTAAACGTATAGATGAAAATGAAAACCCAGATAAAAAAACAGGAAAGATTATCGGCTTTATTACCCGTATCGGAGACGCTTATTTCAATAAGTATAAAGATATCAAATCTAATGATTCAAAATAGTACACATTCATAGATAGGCCAAAATGAGGAGGTAAATTCTAGAATGTTTAAAATGCAATTATACTGGCAGATCATCATTGGACTGGTCCTCGGCCTGGCATTTGGTATTGCAAGCGCCATTATTGGTTGGGGTGGATTCACAACAGCTTGGGTAGCACCATTCGGTACAATATTTATTAGTCTATTAAAATTGATCGCTGTACCACTGGTCTTAACGTCATTGATCACTGGTGTGGCTTCATTATCCGACCTGAGAAAACTATCGCGTATCGGCGGCAAAACAATCACTATTTACGTAATAACAACTGCAATCGCCGTAACGATCGGGTTGGTTATCGTTAACATTTTACAACCTGGGAACAATGTACCGGATGATATGCAAATTAAGTTGCAGGAGACCTATCAAGCGGATGCATCATCTCGAGCAGGTTCGGCGCAGGAAGTAAAAGAAAGAGGGCCATTACAACCTATTGTTGATATGGTTCCAAGCAACTTTTTTCAATCAGCATCCAGCAATCGAAATATGCTACAAGTCGTATTTATCGCGCTTCTTATCGGTATTGGACTAATTCAGATTCCAAAAAAGAAGGCCAAGCCGGTTCTGGATGTTTTTGAAGGATTGAATGATGTGATTATTAAACTTGTGGATATTATTATGCTGATGGCACCAATTGGTGTCTTTGCTCTTATTGCACAAACGATAAATACAGTAGCGGGTGAGGACCCCGGTCAGGTTGCCGAGCTATTGGGTGCTTTAGGCTATTACATGATAGCAGTAATAATTGGTCTCGGTATTCATATGGCCGTAACATATACTGCAATACTTAGATCATATTCCAAAATGCCGTTAAAAACATTTTACACTGGTATTGGCCCGGCCCAGCTTCTGGCATTTTCTACCAGTTCCAGTGGAGCCACCCTCCCGGTAACCATGGAACGTTGCGAGGATGAGCTAGGTGTAAGTGAGGAAGTATCCTCCTTTGTACTGCCTCTTGGCGCAACGATAAACATGGATGGCACTGCATTGTATCAAGCTGTGGCAGCAGTGTTTATCTCTCAGGCTTTGGGCTTAGACCTCGATGTTGGCGATCAGTTAACTATAGTTCTAACAGCAGTCCTTGCTTCTATTGGAACTGCGGCTGTACCGGGTGCTGGTATAATCATGCTAGTGATCATTTTGGAAGCGATAGGTGTTCCTAGTACTGGGATTCGTATTCTGGATATGTTGCGTACTGTAGTTAATGTGACTGGCGACGCTACTATTGCTGTAACTATCGCTGCGTCCGAAGGCCAACTGGGTCCGCCCAAACCAAAGGCGGATTAAACTTTATCCCAAGAAACCTCTTGCGCACCTCTTATCCAAAGTTGTTTTGGATAAAATTCAAATGTTGCTGGTGTTTGTAGACACGGTTCACCATCCACGTTTATCGTTACTGGCGGTTCATGGGATAATTCACATGGTTCACCCTTTTCATCTACAGTTAGAATTTCAAATTTTTTACATGGCTCAAGTGTAATACCCCATTTGCCTACGTGTTTGCCTACGCGTAGTGGCCCCATTAATAATAGCATTTGTAATTTACCCAAGCCCCACCCAGTACATAAATAACCATGATCATTGATTGGAGACGCACCAGGGGCAACTCGATATCCACCGCCGAACATTTCTGACATTGAAAAGACAAAAAGTGTAAAATCAACCACTTCACCAGGCTTGTCATCGATTTTGACCCAGGCATAACGCTGTTTCCAGCGTAAAATTTCAGTCACACCAAGCCGTATCCATTTGGCGCGGCTCAGCTTTGCTCTAGATATTGTTGAGGTAATACCACCATCAGATTCTAAAAATATCCAGCGGACAATTCTTCCGGGTTTAGTTGCTTCACCATTCCACTTTGGGTTAACAGTTGGTGTTGGATAATTATTTTCACTAGGCATAGGTACAGCTTCTAACCGGAGCGCGCCTACATGACGGTCTTTTCCATTTTTAAATATGTTAATAATTGCTTCCAAGTCTTCCAATGGATAGCCGTGATTTCGGGCAATATCATTACCTGTCCCGCCAGGCATTATACCTATAGGAAGATTGCTACCTCTTAATCCAGATGCTACTTCATGTACTGTACCATCACCACCATTAGCCACAACAAGATCGATGTCTTCGCGATGTTTAAGAGAAAAAGCAATTTCTGAGGCGTGTCCCACTCTTTCCGTGAGATGAACTTCTGTTTGGAACCCGGCCTCTTCCAGTTTTGGTTTAGCGGATTCCCAGAGTTTCAGTGATTCGCCATCCCTTCCAGCTGGATTCACTATACACGCTATAATTTTTGAGCTGTTTGTTGCTGAAGATTGGGGAGAATGGGTTTCCAATTAAGTGAAAACCACTTGCAATGAATTAACTATAAGTTGTGCCTGTTTAACCGTATTTCTCTGGTTTATAATAAAATTGTTTTCCTCTAGTTCCTGGCTCAAGGAGCATTTGTAGATAAGGGACTCTTTCCT
>JYMV01032012.1_pt1 | contig 12990 bp, 6 predicted proteins | sample 338911 | NCBI WGS metagenome assembly JYMV01 (sample SAMN03354496, study PRJNA234377) | hydrothermal vent metagenome | biome: Deep sea; feature: Hydrothermal plumes at the Eastern Lau Spreading Center, Western Pacific Ocean; material: Seawater | place: Tonga | collected 2009 | depth 2000 m m | reverse complement strand
ACCTTCAAAAACAATACTGCAGTGACTGCACTTACTTCTTATATTTGTTTCAAACACAGAGGCATTAATGTCAATGTCAAAATCAATCATGTTTGATACTAGCTTTGCCACTCGTCGAAATTCTGTGTAGTTTCCCATAATGGCTAATGTATCTAAAGCATCAATGAGAGTCAGAGAATAACTGAAAATAAATAAAACAGATTAAATACAATCAACATATAAGACAAAGACGCCACCATATAGTTGATATACTGATAAAGTTGGCATTAATTACCAATCAATCAATAAACTCAAGACAAAGAAAGATATCATGTTTATGTTTGATGTTTTCTTATACTGTAGTTTTGCATTAGTGGTAATAATGGTTAGCATGATGGCCTCAAGTGAGGTAAATTTATAATGGTCTTCAAACTTTTATTTTGTTGTTCGGGTTATGGTGTTTAACTCCACTTTCAACAATATTTCAGCTATATTGTGGTGGTCAGTTTTATTGGTGGAGGGAACCGGAGTACCGAGAGAAAACCACTGACCCTCCATGATATTGTATCAAGTACACCTCACCATGAAAATTCAATTTATGAAACTTTGATATTTGTAAAGAATCTTAACTTGTTCTATACAAATATAAATACTTCAAATTATCATAAATACTCTAATGCACAATAACAAATAAATGAACTCTGTCATGTCTGTCATATACAGAGGTCAAAATTATATCTGATCATTTACTGTATACATACCTTCCCCATGTGTCATGTCCATCACAGGTTAAAGGTCGAAGTTCGTCATAAGGATATGCATATTCTATGTATCCATCATAAGCATGGTGAAACATTTTTACAACTTTCTCTCTAAAAATAGAATTTTTAATATACATTCCAACATATTATATATATAATTAGCATTAAAACAAAATTAAGTAATTTAATCGCTTTGTTTTACTGATTAAAGTCAATTCCTGACTATGTAGCCAGTCTTGGACAAGTTCAACATGTTCAAAAAGTGACTGTCTTTTGAAGGAAGTACAAATCTATATGTGGGCGTAGTTTTATTTTTTGTCTTTTCGCTAGTTATCTGGTAATCAAGAGGGAAAGTGTGGGATCCTAACAACAGATTAACTACCATCCACCTACATTGCTGAGCTTTTTTTCCCCAAGACCACTAGGACCTAGATCTTTTTCAGAGTGTGTTGTTTTTTCTCTTTTGATTTGCAGATTTATTGATCATCAAATACAGATTAAGTTTGATTTTCACTATGGTTGATGATTTCATTCAGGAGTTCTGTTCTATAAAAATAGGAAAATCACCAAAATTGATGATTTCCAGGTGGTGATTTTAGTTTGTCTTAACAAGTACCTTTCTAGTTGACACAAAACTTAATGTTATTGTGGTTGGTGAGATTTTCTACCATTACTATTATAGGTGTTTGGATTACTCAAGCCAGGACATATATTTCCAACATCATATGAATTGTTGTGGTCTGTTTTTTAGTGTTCAGTGAGTTCAGTTAAGATGAGAGGCGATTGTTCATTTTGTTGATATCGGTGGAATTGATGACCATCACTGTTTAAAATTTCTTTTCATTTTTTTTTTCTCAACAATTTGACCTACATATAGCTAGAGAAATATACATGTACAATTTTTTTAATACATGTACAATGAATACTGATCAAATTACTTTTTTGAAAGCATACTTTCATTTTCTGGTCAATGGAGATGCAAATTTTTGCAATATCCCAGATTGGGTAAAATACAAAATGCACTCAAAACTTTTGTCTGACTTTTGGTCAGACAGTTTGAAAGCTTCTGCCTGAACATTTTTTTTAAGGCCCGAAAGACCAGAAGAGGAACGTATATTGTTGGGATAAAACAATTCGCACTGTGTCTTAATGAAAGTAATTATATTTTCAAACTTAATCACATTTTATAGGAAACCCTAGATTTTGAATACCAATTTATTAGGATATCAATTTTTGGATGGGTACAAGACAAGTGTTCGATCTTTCCTTCATTTTATTTGACAAAAAGATTCATCAGGCAACATTTTAGTATAAGTAATAACTGTCCAATACAAAATTGCTTGATGTTACTGAAACTCTTTATAAGTAACAAAAGAAAGAATGTTTATTATTGTTTTCAACAGGAATTGAAAAATGACTGTTCGGTGCAACCAGTGTTAAAATTGTGTTGTAATTTCTGAGTCTGACTGACAGCAGTTTTGTTCGACACAGTCGTTAGTGTTTCACCAACACTGGATATCGTGATAAAAAAAACTGCTCTGAAAAAAAAAACATCTTCTGAAAAGCAAAGGCGAGCATTTATTATTTGCAATTATTAAGGTAAACATTAACTTTAGCAGGTTGTCTTACTGACTTCATTTTGTACTTGTTGCCAAGGTATTCCTTATATTTTGCTTGTGACAGGAGATTTCATTACATAATCTTTAACATGCTCACCTATGTTGGATTTTTCAAGAATTTCTGTCTTTTCTAAAAGGGTGAAATTAGCAGGGGAAGCCATAAGCAATATCTGAGATGCATTTAATGCCTTCTTCAACTAAAGTAGAAGCAATTGTAAGTCAGTTTGGACCCCAGTCAAAGGCATTAATATTGAGTAAGGATTCGATAGCAGCTATAAAATGTTCAATTGTACCGAGCAGGTGTGAAGCAAACGCAGAAGATTTTGCCATCTTAGAACAAGTAGATTGTGATAGACATAGGTCATCCACTGACTTGGCATCCAACAATGAAGATATGGACGCATAAGGGCCATCCCGATTTCACAGTCACAAATCGCTAGTATTAACTGCTTGTAATAGAAAATTACTCCACACCAATGACCACCCCTAAAAGGTGACAACAACGACCAGCCTTTCATGTCCAAAACTATACAAAAAACTCTCTGGAACAACAATGTTGATCAAAACAAAACAAGCTATGACCACTGAAGATGTAGCACTTTTCATATAAAATTCCAGATTCTTACAAGACCTGTACTTTGAAGCAAGCCATTTGTGTTAAATTTTAATATAATCTTCCAAGAAAAACAGAATTTTGATCAAAGGGTTTGTCAGTGACTTGTGACAGGTCGGTGGTTTCTCCGGGTCCTCCACCAATAAAACTGGCCACCATGATATAACTGAAATATTGTTGAAAGTGGCATTAAACACCATAAAACAACAACATTGATCAAAGGATGAACAAAAAACATGTCATGCCACATACAAATATATTTTACTGATTGATTTTATTTAAAAGTAGATGTAAAACATATAAACAAAACAAATAAATAAAATTAACAAAAACCATTTATAACAATAAATTAACATCTCTTTCACACATCTTCAGTCTCAAACATTTCACCTGATACAGACCATCTCATATGGAATGGTAGAGCTTTACACATCATCAGTTCAGGCTTTATTTTATAAATATTAGAATATACCTGCATCACCTGATACAGGTGATTTACATCAGGTATCCATTCTACTTCCTGTTTATCTGTTGTTATTTCTTTACCCGACAATACACTCAAAAGTTGAACTAAAGAATTCATATTTGGTTGAGCAGTCTGTTTGGCATCTTTTGATATTATTGTTAATTTTTTTACAGGGCTATCATTATTTTTAGATATATTGTCTGTACTTTCATTTTCTAACTGTTTTGTTTCCAACTCACTGTTTTCCATTTCAAATTTTGAATTTTCACTTTTATCCTGGTCATTTGCAATACTTTCACTTTGAATATTATTTTTATTTGCAGTACTTTCAGTTTCAACATTATTTTTACTTGTAGTACTTTCACTTTTATTTTTCATTTTTTCTACTTTCACTTTGTCTTTATTTTCTGTATTTTTATTTATGCTATCAGTTCTAACTTTCTGTTCTACTTTATAATTTCTCAGTTTTTTAGGGTCCATATCACCTGTTTCACCCTTCAACTTTTCCTTCTTATTATTTTCTACTTTCTCTTTCAGAATCAATTTTTCTCCAATAACATTATCAGTTGAATCCAGTATATTTAGTAGTGAAAGGAGATCTAAATTATCATGCATGCTTTGAAGTATTGCATCATTTTCTTTTTTAGCAGCACTACAGCAATACACAGCCGCTGTGTCAATCGGATGGGCCTCGGTATTAAAGAAATATCCTCCAGCGTCGATTACACATTCACCGTTTGGTGTCTGTACGACAGTCCCAGAACTACCATTGTTATGGATAAAATTATCTGGGTCAAATAATAGATATAAATATTTTGTTGTCTCAGCTAAGAAGAAACTTTCCATTCTGTTCTCAAGTAAATGAGTATTGACATCTTTAACCTGAAATATATACATGTATCATAAATGACATCAATTTAATTAACAGGGAAACAAAAATTTAACTTTTAAAGGGATAGTGCCTATAAAAATTATTTTTTTTAAATTTTTGTTTGTGTTGAAAGTTAATATATACCTTCAAAACATGAGTATAAAACGTTGTTTGGTGAGAATCGACCAAAATGAGTATTATCATTGTTTTTTGTGTGCAGCTTGTCTCCCAGCATCATTAATTATGCATATCACAATTTCCAAACTACAGGTGCAATGGCACTTCAGCATGAATTTGAACTCTCAACACTTCCTTCAATTCTATCCAACCGGTCATGTTGGTGGCCTATGTTAATTCTTGTTTTATTATAATTCGTCAAAACTTTTTTCCTGTTTCTTTTTCTAGCAGAATCAGTTAAAATTCTCGTACTACTGCGTCGGCAGACATTTTTTTTCTGCAACAACAGACTTCACGCATGTGTAGTAAAAGGTCACCTAAGTTCATATATTTTGCCTTAAAGACAGGAATTTATGTTCGAGATGTGTTTTCATGAAAATAAAAGAGAATGGATGGATTTTTATTTTAAAACTCGATAATTAGTGTTAAATTTATGTTTTTAAATGTATTCCTTGTAAAAAATATCTGGGAAAAAAAATCACCAAAATCACAGACATTACCTGTTTAAGGTGGGGGTATGTTTTTTTCTAATTGCAAAATTTTATTGACCACGACCCTCCCCTCCCCCCTTTTCATATTTCCTCTTGTATATTAAAATAATATTATCTGTGCAGATGCGGATCATGTAAAGTAGGTACACTTTTTCAAATCTTTTAAATGAACCACAATATTTTTTCTTAAATAAATGAATAACTTTTGTCAATAGCAAGAAATATGATTTGCAGATTTAAGTACTGGAATGGAGTACAAAAAATGTACCTGGTGAAAACCACAGGTTATAGATAACTGACAGACTTTACCATAAAGTTGTACCCAGTACACTCTGCCACACAGGGGGAATCAAACTCACAGCTTTAGAGCAATCTAACTAAAATTAGATGTATGTTGTATCTCATTTTTTTTCTTCCGCGATACACTAATGTCTAACAACATCCTGTTTTGGGGTCATGTCATGTAACCTTTCATTCATCTCTGACTGTGTCCAATCATATGCAAAACAATTATATATTTTGACCAATCTGACAACAGCTAGTGGTGTGTACTCAATTTTGATACCTAAATATTCAGCAAGCTCATCACTGATTGGTCGGTCGAAAATATGAACTCTGACATGACCCCAATACAAGATGTTAGTGTATCACCAAAGAAAAAGATGAATATAAAGATGAAAAACATCTAATTTGATTTAGATTAGAATGAGCTTTAGTGGTGACAGGCACTGATTGCATATGTAGATATAAATACCAAATAACTCAATGCTAAATCAAAATTAGATTTTCACAGATACAAGAGGCCTTAGTGAGTATATTTACTAATTTTGTAGTTGTCAATAACAATTATTTTTATTGATTATTCAACTTTGTATGAGGTGATTTCAATAAAACATTTGTACACATACATTATCATAAGTATTTTAAAACTTACAGTAGCATAACCACACTTAGTCTTGGTAGAATGTTCTATAGCTTCAAGAATATCAACCCCAATATCCAGTAGAGATGGGTCCTTAGTGGCTCTGTATAGATACATTACACTCTCAATCAATTCTGAAATATGAAGTTTGTTTGTTTATTTGTTTGTTAGATGGTGTTTAACGCCACTTACGACAATATTTCAGTTATATCGTGGCGGTCAGTTTTAGTGGTGGAGGAAACCGGAGGACCCAGAGAAAATCACTGACCTGTGGCAAGACACTGACACACTTTATCACATAATGTTGTACATCTCGCCCTGAAAGAGATTCGAACTCACAACATCAGTGGTGATAGGCACTGATTTAATCCAACTACCATATGATCATGGCCACAACGGCCCCTAGCAATATTTAGAGAAATGCTTTATATACAATATATGTACCTGTTTTAAGGGTAACACATTTTTGAGGATTGTCCCTGATTGATATTTCTTTTTATTGCTTTCATTTATTAAGGGGTCAAAAATTGAAAATTTACAAGATTTTAACGTTTCTATTTTTCATATAATGTTAATGCATTGTTTTGAAAAATGCTCATCGTAATAAGTTATTTATGAATGAATAAAGAATTTTCAGACATCCTGAATAAAGCAATAACTCCAGCCTATGGCGACGAGATTATCCAATTATGGAAGAAATGGAATTTAAAAAAAATCTCGCCTAAAAATGTAAATAATTCCAGAAAAATAACAAGAATCTTATATACAGTGAAACATGCATTAACCAAACCCTGAATAAACTGAAACCCTGAATAAAACACACTTTAAATAAAGTCATCATGAAAGAAATCTTTGTTATTTTAACCTATATAAACTGAACACCCGTCTATTCTGAATACAAAAGTAGGTTCCGAGGAGGTTCTGTTTAGACAGGTTTCACTGTATTATCAAAATGATAATGTATTCTTATGATATTTTGTTTTAATTTAATTTGATTTGAATACTGCAATCTGATTGGCTGATCCGCATGGATAAAATTTTGGTTATACTTGATAACCTGGGTTGGTATTGTGACGTCACCAACATATTCATTCGACAACGACAAATTCAAATACATGTAGTCACATAAAATAATCGTAATTAAAATCGTGGAATCATTAAATTTTGTTGTAAAAATTAAATTATAAGGAATATTTAAAATTTTTGAACAGGTTATACTTGTATAACCTGGTTTGGAACAGCTTACGCTTTTCATAAACCGCTTCACCAATCCAAGTTATATCATATAACCTGTTCAAAAATTTCAAATATTCCTTAAATAATTCCATACCAGGTCTCAATGGATATCCTTCTCTCCCTTTGTGAGCCTCATTTTTAGGTATGTTATAATATTCAGGTGTAAATCCGTACTGTTTCCACACCTGATGAAAGTTATGTATTGTCTTCATAGCCTGATCAGTTTCACCAAGCATACTCTGCAAAAACAAAATTGAGAAAATTTCAGAATTTTTACAAAAATCTAAATTGTTTCTTTTCTCTTATGATTGAATATTGCTCTCAACTTGTGGGATGAATTGTTATTTTATGATATTCATTTTGTATTTTGTATTCATTTTTTTTTCTAAAGACAACAACAAATTGCTCCTTTTTGATTGGCCCATTGCATGATGAGATAGCATTTAATAGAGGTTTTCATAGTTCCACATATATATATAGGTAAGGACAACACTCCGTTAGATTGATCGTTGACTGGTTTTTCAGACGTTGTATATATATATATATATATATATAGGTAAGGACAAAATTGAAATATCTTTGTTTTGGTGTTAATTTCAGTTCATGCTGAACCATATAACTTGAGGGGCCATCGTGGTCGTGATCATATGGTATTTGGATTTACAACTACCTATGCAATCAGTGCCTATCACCACTAAATTTGTGAGTTTGAATCCCGTTCAGGCGAGGTGTACTCGATACAACATTATGTGATAAAGTTTGGCAGTGACTTGCGACAGGTTGGTGGTTTTTTCCAGGCACTCCGGCTTCCTCCACCAATAAAACTGACCACCACGATATAACTGAAATATTGTTGAAAGTGGTGTTGGGAATTGGCTAGAAAAATAATAATCGATTAATCAGAATAATCAGATGCTTTTCACTGATTAGATTTTTGATTATAATTGGAATGTGTTGTTTGCTAAAGAAGTTAACCGAAAATATTTTTTGTTAGGTTCAAATGTAATTGATGATCAATCATAATTGTAGTTTATTATCATAAAACATGTGTTAAAAGACTCCATAACCTTGATGAGTCTATGTCAGTTTTAAACTTTGAAAAGGATAATTAACTGGCTCTTACAAACTTATGCAAGACATACATTCTAAATATAAAACAGATTCTGACAAATCGTATTTCTGGAAAAGTATGAGATGATCGATTTTGAAAAATTATAATCGATTGTCGTTGAATTTCAAATAACTGAAGATTTTCGATCATAATCGAATATCGGAACACCACTAATTGAAAGTGGCGTTAAACACCATAACCCTTTGTAGTTGTCAGATTAATGATTCTACCATATAATAAACTATTGCAATACGAGTGTTATAAATGCAAACACCTGTATTGATAGAAAGCCAATATCTACCTAAATAAATTTATATCAAGCTGTGTGGAAAAACGTCATCCATTAGTTTGAAAAACTTTATGAAACGAGGATTTAAAAAATCAAAACTGATTTTGACATAAAGCCACATACCAAAAATACCAGTGTTTCTGCTAACTCTACTGACCCTAAATTTTAGTGTCTACTCTAATATTTTTTTTGCCATTTTTTAATAAGAACTGTAAACGTCAGATTCTTGTCCTGAATAACCTACATAAGAATTTAAACAGTCGATTGTATTTTTTTCCTACCTACCTACCCTATTTTTTAATCAAGAATGTTTTCAGAAACACAGGTATTTCTTTTCGTCGTCATAAATGAAATGCAATATTTTTGTGTAATTTTATACCAGTATTCCAGGCCAATAGGCATCCAGTGATGTAAACATTGGTAGAGTTATTCCCCCTTTCTGCATGTTGGCCCACATATACCAGTCATCTCTCTTCAGGAACTTCTTGATTGCAGTGTGATATTCTGTAAGATATAATAAGACCATACAAAATAGTAGGTTTGCACAAGGCCTAAAAACTATAATACAAATAAAATGAGACATGCATCAATGGCCCAAAAAAATCAAAATATAACCTTGACAAATCATATCTCAATGGAAAATAAAGGACTACATCATGGTTATGGTGTTTAACTCCACTTTCAACATTATTTCAGTTATATCGTGGCGGTCAGTTTTATTGGTGGATTGGTGGAAGAAACCGGAGTACCCAGAGAAAACCTGCAACCTGCCGCAAGTCACTGACAAACTTTATCATATAATGTTGTATCGAGTAAACACCTCTTTCGAGTGGGATTCGAACTCACACCTTTAGTGGTGAGGGCTACGTCAGGCACAGCTTGATACTGTCTGACAAACAGAGTGCATCTAAAGACAAAAACACTGCTTTATTACTCTGTACATTGTATATGTTTCATGAAATGACATCGTTTTCTTCATTATGGTGAAAATTTTGCAGTTGGAACTTTTATAATGTGACTATATATGTTTGTTTGATGGTGTTTAACTACCATACGATTACGGCCACGGTGGCCTCCTGTGACTATGTAAGTGGTGATTTGTTGGAGACAACAGAAAACTGGTCGGCATTATGATTATAACTCAATGATGGATTGATTGATTGATTGGTGTTTCATGCCAACTTTAACAGTATTTCAGCTATATTGTGGATGGAGGACCAGTTGTGAATATATTATTTTAAGACATGAAGAGATGGAGGGTTTATTATAGTATAGACAGATTATTGTTAACTAAGCTGATTCATCAGTAAGTTACATATCACTAGAATTCAATTAACAAATTGTTATGTCGTAATTCGCTGTAATTCGCTATTCGTAAATTAATCCTGCACATGCATACAGTTGCTACAGAAGTACTGTGAAAATACTTTTATTCGTTGGCACCAACTTTCCTGTTTTCTACAAAATGCATTGATCCATGGGGTCTAAAAATCGTGGTTTCAAACGTTACAGGCAACAATCAAGGGAAAAATTGTTGTATTTCGTTGGATTTTAATTTTCGTAGTTTAAGTGAACCACAAATTCCACTAAAATTAGAGTTGCTTCAGGTATACTCCTTGGAGTGGTGCTCCAGAAATTGGAGGGATATAAACAGAACAGAAAAAAACAAGATACTGCCAGAATAAACAAGATTATTATACCAACCATGGAACATGTCAATAAGTTCTGGAATGTTAAACATTATGCCTCCTTTAACCAGGTATTCAAAGTATGAATCCACTCCTCCACCTATACCGAAGTCCACAGCTGTCCACTTCCCTGTACTCACATCCACATGGTTACCAACCTACACAGTAATAAGAAATACTAGTCAACAGATTTCCACTTTCCATAGATAACGTCTAAATTGTATAATTCTAAGTTAACAATCAACAATATACTTGGGAAATGTTCACAGAGACATAATGCAGTCCTATGGAGCCCTGTTCAAATTTCCAATCATGGTACAAACACAACATTGCATAGCTTGGGTTTGATATGTTTAAAGTGACAGTGTCTACGATTTTGTCAGATTTTTTAAGTCGGATTTTTTCTCCCAAACTTGAACAGATGTGAGTAAAAATGTATCTAAAACAGCCAAAAACACCGAAAAGTGGTTTTCACGAAATATTTCAGGGGAAATGTGTTAGCAAGCAATTTGTGTCTGGGTTACTCTAATTCAAGTCAATCAAGATAACTCTGCCTCTGTATGATGAACTGCGCACGCGCGGAATCGGTTTGAAACAGCATATGTTGTTCACAAACTAAAATTGTTACAAAAATGGCTAATAATTTGAGTTTTGAATGATAAATTGTGTTCTTATAGGTAAGTATGACTAATTTATCATTAAACATGTATGAATTCTACATTTTAGTCTAAAGATAGGTTAAATAAACTGCTTACGACATCATGCATGTCTTTGTTTTGATAAATCTGGGTCAATGGGTCATGAATAATTCATGAGCTTGGCCAGCAGACGATGTTTAATTACATCTAATTAAACAAATTTCTGTTTATCTGAGATGGTTATTTTGTCATTTTATTGATTTATCTATCTTATTTTCAAGTTGCTGTCAAACTTAAAAAATATGAAAAATCGTGGACACTGTCACTTTAAGCAATTTAATCCAATATTTGGAATAGTGTCCTTTGTTTGTTTAGTAAAATATTTCTCTTTTTATAATAATAGCATGGGGTGCGTTTAAAAGAGGCACATTGTTTGACAACCTACGATTTTTCCAAGTTTATTTTGGAAATAAAACTTTAGTAACAAAAATAATTGTACAGCATGGAAGTGGATTTGCACATTATCCTACTAAACTGACACTGACATACAGTGATGATGGATACGCATGGCAAAATGGAAATATTGTAAGTAGAATAATTATATTTTGTCTTTCTTTCATATCTCGAACTCGGATAAATCAAAGTACGAATATGACCCGTTTATAGTAATTCTTAGCTATTAATTGCTCTCATAGCTCGAATAGGCTGAAATAGACCTTTTACCCATTCCCGATTGGATTTCAATATTAGACGTTTTTATTCTATTTAATAGGAGCTATTTCCCGTATGAAACGGGGGAAATGCACCCATTCTAGCAAGAGCCACGGGCAGAACAAAGAATTTGAGCATATGTTTTGTAGATATTTGAACCTTGTGAATATCAGATGATGTTTTTAAGCAAATAGAAAATTCACAAATTGTTACAACATTTAAATTGTGTACAGATTATGGGGAAAAGATTTGATATTTTCACTGATCTTTCCATGAAAGGGACCATCTTACCCGCATTAAGGGGAAATAACTCCTACAAAAACGTGTAAAAACGAATAATTTTTTAATCAAGTCGGAAATATGCAAATAGTCTATTCGAACTAAATTAGTACGTCCCTCCGAACTCGACTCCACGTGAGGTTCGAACACACTGTCAACAGCGAGATGCAAACGTGCATGACATGACTACCATATTGATTATTTTAAATCACTGTCAACAGCGAGATGCAAACGTGCATGACAAGACTACCATATTGATTATTTTAAATGTCGAAATTCGCTTATATGCATAAATAACGTTTCTTTGATTATTGATTACAGAGATTATTATTTATATATAATAATTGGAAATTAAACAATGAGATTCAATAGTTTATTAACTCATTAAGAAGTAATTTACATACAACGATTATGTAATGAGACACTACATACAAATATTTAGATATTGAAACGTCATATGTTATACTTGACCTTTAAGCCTAAGCATGCATAGTTAGTATGCAACAACATGAATAACTGATGCTACACTCATATATAGGACAGGATTTCCGAATAGATACTACGATTTCCGTATAAAAATATGTTCGGTTCGTCTTTACCTCCAGTTGTTTGTAGGAGGGCTCATGTCTTATTTACGTTATGTATGTTTGTTTGCGTATATTTGTGTCCAACACATATTGTGTTGTGTTTTTGTTTTGTGTGTCTTCGTCTTGTTTCTTGTATGCACATTGTTGCCAGTGTCTCTGGAATGTCCATTATTGAAAGGCTATTCGTTTTCCTCAAAGCTCTATTTAGCTAACAATTGCTATGAAGGGACCATATTCTTACTGCGAGTTATCCAAGAAAAATCCGAATTAATAAAATTAACTCGACTAACTTGAGAAGACCGAAAATAGTGGACAATTTCAGCAATTACAATAACATGTATTACTCTTACGCCATCAAACCTCAAACTTTAATTCACCAAAAAGCAGTAGAGAACCTAGGTATAGTTTCGTTTTAATAAACGTTAGAGAATACCTAAGGGGCTGCAAAAATGGACAACCCAGAAAAACTTGCAACATTGGGTACACAAGAAACAAGACGAAGACACACAAAACAAAAACACAACACAATATGTGTTGGACACAAATATACGC
>JYMV01013847.1_pt1 | contig 13002 bp, 9 predicted proteins | sample 338911 | NCBI WGS metagenome assembly JYMV01 (sample SAMN03354496, study PRJNA234377) | hydrothermal vent metagenome | biome: Deep sea; feature: Hydrothermal plumes at the Eastern Lau Spreading Center, Western Pacific Ocean; material: Seawater | place: Tonga | collected 2009 | depth 2000 m m | reverse complement strand
AACTGGCCAGAAAACATTCATCCTTCTTTACGGCGATGTTGAGCGAATTCGGACTGAACACGAAACCGGAGGCATACTTTGAGATCGTTCCGTGGGAAGTATTGGCCAACATCAATCACAGCTTCACGGTTTGCGAACGCAAACGAAACTTCCTTCGCTATATTGGCAGCCTCCTCTATTTTGAGATTTCAGTTCCCGCGGCATTCCAGAACTACAAGAAGGCGGGAGAACGTCTCGGCTTCAGCCAAGAAGCCATAGGCTATTGGGACGTGCACATCAAAGAAGACCTCCGGCATGGTCAATGGATGCTACACGAGGTTGCCCTGCCACTCATCGACCGCTACGAAGATTCGGCGTGGGAAATTGTATGGGGCTATGACCAGCAGCGATCCTTCAGCACCCGCGCCAGCCAGGCTATTGCCAGATCAGTCCGGCAAGCGGAAAACGCGTAACGCTTCGAAGATCATTACCCCCCAAACGGCAGGGTCAGTGATTGGGTCGTGGTGACGATGTTCAGATGGCTGAATATCTGGGTGGCGCTGACGGTCCAGTCGAGGAAGGGCTTGGGCCAGATTCCTAAGATCAGGGTGCCGGCCATGGCGACGCTGATTGTGGCTGTCATCGTTGGTGATACCGTCACGGGTGAGGGGTCGGTGGGTTCATTGATATACATTTTCTTCACGACGATCAGATAGTAATACATGGATATGACGACGTTGACTAAGCCTATGACGACGAGCGTGATGAGGCCTGCTTTCATTGCCGCCATAAAGATATAAAGTTTTGCGATGAACCCTGCTAGAGGCGGCACGCCTGCTAACGAAAGCAAAAACAGTAACATCGCAAAGGCCAAAAATGGGGAACGCCTGTTGAGCCCACTGTAATCTTCGATTTCTTCGCTATTGATGACGTGGGCCACCGCAATCACTACCGCGAACGCGCCGAGATTTGCGAAGAGGTAAGCCCACAGATAAAACATGATGGATTCCCCGCCCATCTTGCTCGCGGCCGCGAGCCCGATGACCACGTTCCCGATTTGAGCGATTCCTGAATACGCGAGCAGCCGCTTCATGTTGCTTTGCGCGATCGCGACGATGTTTCCGTAGGTCATTGAAACGATCGCTACGAGCACTAACAGCCAGATCCACTCCGCGGTAAATCCGGCCAGGGTGACGAAGAAGACGCGCAGCATGATGGCTAATGCTGCGCCTTTGGGGGCTACCGACAAAAATGCGGTGACCGGTGTAGGCGCCCCGTGATAGACGTCAGGAATCCAGGCATGGAGAGGAACCGCGCCAATCTTGAATCCCAACGCAGCGAAGAGCAGGAGGAAGCCGGCAATCAGCGCCACTGAGGGCTCCCCCATCACTTGGGCGATATCAGTCAGAATAAGTTTGCCGGTCGCTCCATAAATCAAACTGATCCCAAACGCCAGAATTCCTGCGGTAAAGGCCCCGAGAATGAAAAACTTCAGACCTGCTTCGTTCGACTTGGGATCTTCACGAAGATAGGCCACCAAAATGTAGAACCCGAAGGTGGTGAATTCCAACGTAACGAAGATGCTGACGAGATCATTCGCCGACGCCATCAGCATCGCGCCGAGTGCCGACATCAAGACGAGAAAATAATATTCGCCTCTAAACGCAGGAAATCGTTCGACCGACTCGATTGACATAGAAACTACAAGGATGGTCGATGCCACAATGAAAATTTTGAAATAGATCGCCATGGGATCGAGGACATACATTCCATTGAACAGAGTCCCGGTTTTGCCGTTGATGTAAAACCAGAACAGTGCGACCAGCGTGGCAGACAACCCGGCGATGCTGAGTTTGCCAATAACCCTTTTGCTTACACGAGACGGAACGGCATCAACTACAAGCAGCATGCAGATCCAGATCGTCAGGAAAATCTCCGGCAACAGGAGAAGAAGGTCTGCGCCAGATAGCGAGAGGGTAAAATTCACGGGATACCCCCGACGTCAGCTCCGCCGTGAATCTTGGCGAGTAGCGGCTCGACGCTTGATCCGATGACGTCAATGAATTGACCGGGGAATATGCCAAAGTAAATGGTACAGGCGATCATGACCAACAGGGGCATGCGATTCACGAATCCGTTAGTGTCTTGGACATGGGCCCACTTCAACTCGGCGTCATATGGAAGCTCTTTCCCTGGTTCCCAGAAAAATACGCCGCGCAGCATGCGCAACAGATACGCTAGGGTCACCACAATGGCGAGCACAGCGATGATGGTCTGAACCGGGTATTTGTTCCAGCTTCCAATCAAGATCATAAGTTCCCCAATGAAGCTCACGGTCCCGGGCAGTCCAAATGATGCGGCGACCGCCACCACAAAGCAGCCGGTCGCAAACGGCATCTTCCGCGATAGGCCCCCCAGCGATGGGATATCGCGGGTATGTGTCTGGTCATACACCCAGCCAGCAAGAGCAAACAACAGGCCGGTGGCCATCGCGTGTGCAAACATGTAGAGCACCGCGCCGGTCAAACTCACATAGGTGAGGGCGGCCATGCCCAAAAACACGTAGCCCATGTGACTGGAGCTGGAATATCCGATCACGTATTTGGTGTCGTTTTGCGAATAGGCAACCCACCCACCATAGATAATGCTGAAGACACACAGCACTGCAGCGATCGGCATCAACACCTGCGTGGTTTCAGGCAGAATCTCGTACCCCACCCGGATAATCGAAAAATGCCCGAGTTTCATTAGCACGCCGGCGTGCAGCATGCTGGTCGCTGCCGGTGCCGCAGCGTGTCCGACGGGTGACCACGAATGCAGTGGCCACAGCGGAGCGATGGATGCGAACCCGAAGAAGATCAGCAGCCAGATAATCGTGGCCATGGTGCCGGAAAACTCGGCGTGTGCCGCGAGGGTTGGAATATCAAACGTATTGAGTCCGGAGCCCACGTAAATCAGCAAGATTCCCAACAGGGCCACCACCGCACCTGCGGACAGAAACAGGACCAGTTTCATCGCGGCGTACTCTTTGCTGTTCGAGGTGAAATTCAGGATAAACCCGACGAAGTCCCGCTTCTGTGTATCCTTCATCTCGTTATAGCTCTTGGTATGACTTCCCCACATTCCAAGCAGCAGATACATCGGGAGCACCGAGAGTTCGTAGAAGAAATAGAGGAAGAACAGATCGAGCGACACATATACGCCGATTGTGGCGGCGGCAAGAATCAGCAAGGAGATGTAGAACTCCTTCAGCCTATCTTTGATATGCCAGGATATGAAGGTACCGGTGAATAACAAGATCGATGACGCCAACACCAACGGCACGGCAATCCCATCCACACCAACGGCAAAGGAAATTCCGAGATTCTCTGACCATACGAAGCGTTGGACGAATTGATAGCCTCCAATCGTGTGGTCATAGGCGTATAAAAGGTAAAAGGACAGGATGAACGAAACAAAGGATGACCCTGCCGCAATCATCTGAACTAGGAACCGCTGCTGGTTTGAAATAAAGAGCAGTGCAACCGCGCCAACCACCGGCGCAAACAGAATCATTGGGACAAGCCAGATATCAATCATGGCAACGCTTCACGCGAGACGCTGGACATTGCAAACCTCGTAGAATGATCCACTCGATCGACCACGGCCTGAACCGACGCGTCCATCATGTCAAAGAATGGAGCTGGATACAGCCCGATCCAAAAGATCATGATGGTCAGTGACGTGGCAATGACCCATTCCCGCGGATTGAGATCGCGGAGGGTGGAAACGGGTCGCTCGTTCCCTCGATGATCTCTGATCACCGTTTCTTGTGGTGGCGCCAACATCGCACGTTCGTAATACCACAGGATATAGGCCAATCCCAAAATCACACCCAGTACACCCACGGCACCGAACGCCCAATGTACTTTAAAGGCGCCGAGAAGAATCAAAAACTCTCCGACAAAACCGTTTGTTCCGGGAAAACCAACTGACGCCAGCCCAATCACAATAAAGAATCCTGCCAGGGCGGGCATGGGCGTGACGAGTCCACCATAGCGTGTCAGATCATCCTGCAGACCTCGTGAGTACAGGAACCCTGCAATGAAAAAGAGGCCCGCGGTAGTAAATGCCAGATTGATCATCTGCAATAACCCACCCTGCAAACCGTGGAAATTCAACGTGAACAAACCGAGAACGACGAAGCCAAGATGGCTGATACTCGAGAAGGCGAGTAGCCGTCGCAAGTCGGATTGTGCGAGCGCAACAAATGCACCATAGATGATGCCCACCAGAGACAAAACCGACAGCGGAACGAGGAGCGCTCGTGAGGCGTCCGGAAGTAGCGGAATGCTGAAGCGTATAAACCCATAGGTTCCCAACTTAATCCCAGCCAAAGCCACCGAGACCGCAACCGGGCCGGACACCAACGCGTCAGCCAGCCAGGCATGAAAAGGAAAGATAGGCGCCTTGGCGGCAAACCCGAAAAACAGGAGCAGAAAGACGAGCAACTGTTTATCCGCTGACATGGGGGCTGTCAGTAAGGCAAGAAGATCAAAGGAATGTATTCCATTCACCTCTTGGTAGTTCAAGTCTAGGATGATGATTCCTACCAACATCAACATGCTTCCAGTCAGGGTATACAATACGTATTTCAGTGCGGCATGTTCTCGAATCTTGCCAGCACCCCACAACTTGATGAGAAAATAACTCGGGATCAACATCAGTTCCCAAAAGACGAAGAACAAAACAAGATCGAGAGAGACGAGAATGCCCATGACCGTCGCTTGAAGTGCGAGCAACGCCATCACATATCCCTTGATCTTCTCGATCGCGAGATCCCACGAGAAGAGCATGGTGAGCAGAGACAATAATGCCGTGACGCCAAGGAAGAGAACACTGATGCCATCGATGCCCAGGTGGTAACTGACGCCAATCGCGGGAATCCAGTCCACTTGCTCAACGAACTGCATCGCGGCGGTATGTGTCTTAAAGGCGAAGAGCAGCCAGACCGTGAGCGCCAATTCAATACCGGTGACGGCAATTCCAGCAATGCGAACCAGCAGCTCATCCGATTTCAACATCCAGATAAGCATCGCTCCCACCAGCGGGAGGAATATCAGAATGGAGAGAATCGGAAATCCGATTTGCGTGGCTGCAAAGGTTTGTTCAAGCATGATTAATAATCAGGGTTTATCCAAACACACTTCCCGTTGGCGGTCCGTACATCCATATCCAGAACAAAACGAGGTTCGCCAGCACGACGAAGCCAAAAAGAAAAATCAGCGCGTAATGATGGACCACCCCGGTTTGTAGGAGCTTCAACCCTCTCGCCCAAATGTGGTACGCATACCCGGCCCAGTTGAGCCCCCCATAGATCACATACTTTTCAATCCATGCACTGGAATTTGCACCGTAACTGTTCATGGTCGCCACGCCGTTTATAATTCGATCGATCACACTCCTATCGAAGGCGAACGACCATGTGGCCACGCGTTTGGTCAAATTGATACCGACGGACCGATAGGCGCGCGCGAGGGCATTTTCCGTGGCGACGACGGGTTTGTCTGAGAGCCAGACATAGAGGGTGGCGGCTTTGCGATAGAGCCAGTCGGTGTCGAGATTGAGCCCAACCTTTTCCGGAGGATAGTGGCCATTCACAATCAGATAAATAAAGGCGAGGCCGGAAAAGAAGAGGAGCTGTAACTGCCCCACCACGTGGGCGGCCGTATAGGGATGGTAGTCCACTGGAAAGGGTAGAAGACTGTACAACAGCCCCGGGGCCGTCCCAATGAGCACACACAGAAACGCCAGGAAGCCCATGGCCAGCAACATGTTCAACGGGGGTTCTTTGGCCCGGATGCCGGCATCGTGGGCAAAGAAGACAAAATAGGGAATCTTGATGCCCGCATGGTGGAAGACGCCAGCCGAGGCAAAGAGCAACATGAACCAGACCACCGAGTAGCCACCCTCGGCCGCCGCCGCAATCACCATGGATTTGCTGACAAAGCCGCTGAAGAGCGGAAAGGCGGAAATCGAGGCGGCGCCGACGATACAGAGGACCGTGGTGATCGGCATGGTCTTGTAGAGCCCCCCGAGGTCGGTACAGTACCGTTTCCCGGTCACGTACATCACGGCCCCCACCGTCATCATAAGCAGGGACTTAAACAGAATGTCATTAAACGCATGGGAGATGGCGCCGTTTAAGGCGAGGGCGGTGCCAATGCCGATGCCGGTGACCATGAACCCCACCTGATTGACCATGCTGTAGGCCAACACGCGGCGGGCGTCATTTTCAATCACCGCATAGAAAATGGGATACACCGTCATGAAGGCGCCCAGGTAAATCAGGATGTCTTCACCGGGAAAGGCACGGGCTAAGACGTAGACGGCGGTTTTGGTGGTATAGGCGGTCAAAAAGACGGTGCCGGTGATGGTGGATTCCGGGTACGAATCGGTCAGCCAGGCATGCAACGGCGGAACCGCGGCATTAATGATAAAGGCCAGGAAGATGAGGACAGAGCCGATCCCATCGAGGCCGAGGTACCCAAAGGTCGTTGACCCCGTCTGGGAGGTTTGGATGACGATGCCCGCTAGGAGACAAAACCCGCCGAACACATGGACCAGCAGGTAGTGCATCCCCGCTTTGCCCGCCGCCTCGGTGTTGCCGGCCCAAATCAGGACGGCGGCGGCAAAGGTCATCAGTTCCCAGAATAAGAAAAGGGTGAGATAGTCCCCCGCAAACACCGCGCCGATGGAGCTGCCCACATACACCAACATCGTGATGTACTGACGATCATCACGCTCTTGGAGGCCATAGAGCATGCCGGCAAATGCCGCGAGGCAAAAGATGTAGCCAAAACACAGGCTCAGCTTGTCGACCTGTGCGAAAATCAGCTGGTGCCCGAGAAAGGTATAGGTCCAGGAGGTGCCCTCGGGCAGCAGCAGCAGATTGACGAAGGCCACTACCGGGACGACCAGCAGGAGCCCGGCTTTGGCGCGGCCCGTGAGATAGGGCACCAGGAGTGCGCCCAGCAGGAAGATCAGGACGGGAGGCACGCCGCTACTCATAATATTTCAGATCTCGCTTGCATATTTTGCGCAGGATTTTGGCGATCACCACCAGCGCGGTGCAGGCGACAAAGCCATAGACGGCGCTGAAGCCCGGGATGGTCTCAAAGATCAGAAAGGTGTGTTCATGGGTGACAAACATAACATCCACGGCCACCAGGACCACCAAGACTCCCACGAAGCCCTGCCACATCCGCGTTAACATGCCGGGGTTCTCAATCCATCGTAAGCTGAGTTTCATCCCACCAGTCCTAGCCAAGCGTGAGGGTGATCAATGCCATGAAATAGTCGGGGTAGATGCCAAGCGCGATGGTGCCGGCCGCGGTGATCATGATCGGCACGACCATCGCTGCCGGTGCTTCCTGGATGTGGTCGTTCTCGTTCGTGGCCGGCGCCGTCTCGAAATAGGCTTTGTACACGATGGGGACAAAATAACTGGCGTTCAACACGGTACTCAGGAGCAGGACGCCGACGAAGATGAGTTGTTGCGCCTCAATGGCCCCCAGCGCGATATTCCACTTGGACACAAAGCCAGCGAACAAGGGCACGCCGATCATGCTGAGCGAGCCGATGGTAAAGGCGGCCATGGTGTAGGGCATCTTCTTGGCCAACCCGCTGAGTTCGCTCACTAAGGTTTTATGGGCGGCGACGTAGATGGCCCCGGCACAGAAGAAGAGGGTGATCTTGGAGAAGGCATGGTTGGCTACATGAATCATCCCTCCCGCCATGGCCGCGGGCGTGAGAAGCGCCATGCCCAGGATGACGTAGGAGAGCTGACTAACGGTAGAATAGGCCAGTCGAATCTTGAGATTGTCCTGGGCCAAGGCATAGGTGGACGCCCACAAGAGGGTGATGGACGCGACGATGGCGGTGCCGATGCCGAGGTACAGTTGCTGCATGAGGTCCACCCCAAACACGTCGAGGATCACGCGTACAATCGAGAAGACACCCACTTTGACGACGGCCACGGCGTGCAAGAGTGCGCTCACCGGGGTGGGCGCCACCATCGCAGCCGGGAGCCAACTGTGAAAGGGCATCAGCGCGGCTTTGGCCAGCCCCGCGATGAACAGGATATAGATAATGGTCAGCAACAGGGACGATGCCTCAACGCCCGTGAACATCCCTCCCCGTTGAAACTCTAAGGTGCCGGTCAGCATGTAAGTCAGAATCATGGCGGCAAGAAAGAAGCTCTTCGATGCGCCAACCAAATAGATGACGTACATCTTCCCGCCTTCCCAGGATTCCTTGGTCTCTTTATGCATGACTAGCGGGTAGGTGGAGAGGCTGAGAATTTCGTAAAACAGAAAGAGCGTGAACAGATTGCCCGCGAACGCCACCCCCATCGTGGCGGATAACGCTAACGCAAAGCAGGTATAAAATCTGGTTTGGGCATGTTCGTTGAGACTGCGCATGTAGCCAATGGAATAGATCGTCGCCAGAATCCACAAACATGAGGCGGTGGTGGCAAAGAGCAGCCCTAAGGCATCAGCGCGAAGTCGAACGCTGACGCCAGGAAGAAGGGTTACAAGGGTGACATCAATCACGCCGCCGGCCAACACCACAGGGGCCATCGAGACCACGATCAAAAACTTCAGCCGGCGCCGAGAGAGAATGATTCTCTGAGATTCGGATTATGCCGCGCGTAGATGATAAGCAGTGCCGCAACGGCAGAGACCACGAGGGCAAGAACCGGTTTAATGGAGACGATGGATTCCATGCTAAACTACAGGTATACGGTTGTCCCCCGACCCCCCACAGTCCTCACCATTTCAACAAGTTCAATTGATCAACGTTCGTCGCGATTTTCCGCCGGAAGACGACGATTATGATGGCCAATCCGATGGCCGCTTCTCCAGCCGCAATGGCAATGACAAAGATTGCTGCGATTTGTCCGTCCAGTGAATCGAAGTAGGAGGCAAACGCGACGAGATTAAGATTCGCGGCATTCAACATGATCTCGATGGACATGAAGACGATGATAAAGTTTCGTCGAATGAGCACACCGGCGAGGCCGATCATGAACAAGATCGTAGCCACCGCCACGTAATAGGATAACGGAATCATGGCTCGTCAGAAGAATCGGCTTGCCGAGCAAGTGGAGTCTTAGCTAAGGCGATTGCTCCGATGATGGCTCCAAGCAAAAACACCGCAATGATCTCAAACTGAAGCAGAAAATCATTAAATATCGTAATCCCAACCGCTTTCGTGTGACCGACCAGATCAATCACCTCGGCCGGCGCATTCCCGCTCACATTCGCAAAAGGGCTTTGCAGGACCATCAGTAAGAACAGACCACCAATCCCAGCGGTGACAAATACAATCACTGCGGTACGTTGATGAAAGACTCGTTCCTCGGTTTTTAGATTGAGAAGCATGAGGACAAAGAGATAGAGCACCAGGATGGCGCCGGCATAGACGATGATCTGCACCATCGCGAGGAACTCTGAGTTCAACAGGACAAAGAACCCTGCGACGTGGAGCAGAAGGGTCAATAGTGCCAACCCGCAATGCACGGGATTGCGTAGCGCAACGGTCAGAACTCCCGAGACGATACTTACCAGCGCAAGGTAGGCGAAAAAGAATGTCGTCATTCGGAATTCGAGGTTAGACCTTTGGTTCTGGTGGGGTGGACGTGGGTTCTTGAGTTGGTGCGGACGCCGAGGTTGCCGGCTCGGTTTCAGTCCCTACGGCAACCGGTTCTTCCTCGACCGGTGGCGTCAGGGTTTGATACAGCGACTGTGCCTCGACGGTGGGAGCCGGAAAACGATAGCGATATTGTTCCCACATTTCATCATCGACTTCTTGATTGTGAGCGACGAGATATTTTTTGGAATCCTCAAGAAAGCGCTCTCCGATCTCGTAGAGCTTTTCTTTATCAAAGATGAGCTTTCGCTTATCTGTCGTTGAATACTCGTACTCTTTGGTCATCGCCAACGCATTGACCGGACAGGCCTCCACGCAGTAGCCACAAAACACGCACTTGGTAATGTCGATATAGAATTCTGTCGCGACCCGCATTAACGGATTCGGCGCGTCGCGACCCGCAGGTTCACTAACAACTTTAATGCAGTGTGAGGGACAGGCTACCTCACACAAATCACAGCCTACACAGCGTTCATGCCCGATTTTTCCCTCGCCTTTATCATACCGAAGCAGGCCGAGTGCTCCACGATGGGCGTCAGGAATAATCCGCTTTTCACGTGGGTATTGAAAGGTGACCTCCTTCACAAACATATGTTTGAAGGGCACGATCATCGCCGCCCAGATCTCTAGGAACAAGACGGTGTCTAGAAATTTTTTGATCATCTCTACGGAATGCGACGCAGAATCATGCCTTTGTCACCTTGATGCTTCCAGCCTTGAAATAGGGAACGCCGGTCACGGGGTCTGTGGTGCACGGAATGAGATTCTGGAGCGTGGGATTAGAAAAATGCTCCGGAAAAAAACATTGCCCAACAGGTAAGGAATCATCCTTTCGAAATGGCATCTCAACGGATCCTGTCGCCGAACTGATTTTCACACGGTCGGTCTCGCCTAACCCAAGCGATTCGATGTCGTCCGGGCCAAGATGAAGGCTACCATGGGTTGGATACATCGCTACCAAGCCTGACGAGCGCGTTGAGAGCTTACCCGAATGGTAAATAATTTGGCCCAGTGTCAGCGTTGATGCTGTTTCTGTCGTTGACCCTGGTGGATTGGCATATCGTCCGCTGACATCCGCCGCGTATCCATTTTTGAGATAGGCTGAGAGATCTGGTTTTGGGCTGTCTTTCTGTTCTGTGGAGAAATAGCCTGGGATGAGTCGTCCGATTTCATGAAGAACATCTTCCGGTCCTTCATAGTCCATCGTGTATCCCAGCCCATGTGCAATCACCGCGAAGACTTCCCAATCAGGGCGCGAGTCTTCCTTGGGCTGGAGCGCTTCATCAAGCGGTCCGATGCGTCCCCAGAAATTCGTCAGCGATCCAACTTTTTCGGCATAGGAACATGCAGGAAAGACGACATGGGCTAATTCTGCTGTCTCCGTCATGAACAGTTCTTGGCAAATCAGAAATTCTACGTTCTCTAACGCTTCGCGCACTTTGGAAGACGCTGGCAATGTCGCCAGCGGGTTTTCCCCGACGACGTACAACGCCTTGATCTCACCACTGCGGCAACGATCAAGAATGTCCATCAGCGATGCGCCTGAATCTGCGGGTGGGAGTTCACATCCCCATGCCTCGGAGCATCGCGTGCGTGCGTCAGCATCGCTGAATGCAACCTGACCCGGAAGCAGTTCGGGCGCCACGCCCATGTCGACCGCACCCTGCTCGTTCGCCTCTTCCGGAAGGTTTGTGATACCCGAGCCAGGTTTTCTCAGCGCGCCGGTCAGCCATGCCAGATCGATCAAATTCAATATGTTGGTGTACCCATCCGACTGCGCACTAATGCCCTCTGCACACAAAATCACCGTTCGTGGTGATTGCACGAGGATGGTTGCGGCATCGACGATGGTATCGACTTCAATGTTTGTTTTCGAAGCGATCGCATCCAACGAAATCGATTGGACCGTGGCCTTGATCGCCTCTAGTGCCTCGGGATACGCAGCCGTAGCGTCCTTATCGAAAAGATCACGTTCTATCAACGCCTTGACCAGACCGGTGACAAGCCACCCCTCCGTTTCAGGTCGAACTTGAAGGTGATGGACATTGTCCAACTCCAACTTGGCAAGATTCGTCTTGCGTGAATTCGCGATGATGACATTGGATTTATAAACGCGAATCGCCTCCTTGACGCGCAATCCGGTAATTGGATGAGTTTCGGTAATGTCCGAGCCGATGAGTAAAATCGCTTTCGCTTTCGTGATGTCCTCGAATGAATTCATCGAGCGGCTCAGCCCGGTCGCGTCGCGCATGGCGCGAATGAAGTTCATATGCCCATAGCGAGCACTACTGTCGACATTATTAGTGCCCAGTGCACCACGCATGAGGCGCTGGAACACATAGAGGTCTTCATTCATACAGCGCGCGGTGATCAAGCCAGCAATGGCTTGCCCTCCGTGTCTAGACTTGATGGCCGCCAACTTCTCGACCGTTTCGTCGATGGCGTCCATCCACGGTATTGGCACGTGAGCATTCGTGTCTTGCGATGGCCGTCGAACCAGCGGTTGCTTTAATCGTTCAGTGTGATCGATATAGTGAAACCCGAAGCGTCCACGCGCGCAAATTCCGCCGTGTCCTTGCGCCGTCATTTCGCGATCTCCCCACTTATTCTTCCATGAAAGCTCGGAGCGCACACGAACCACTTTCTCATCTTGACTGTCGATGAAAATCTCACAGCCATCCGCACAGTACGAACACGTTGTGGTGGTGGTCTTCAGCTGCCAAGGCTTATAGACGTACTTCGCAAACTTGTTGGTAATCGCGCCCACCGGGCAGACGGCTAAACAATCCCCGCAGAACTCGCAGTACAACGGGACGTCGCCTTTGGCGACGACTTGCTGAGCCCCGTCTTTCTTAAGAAACTGGAGGGCACCGGTCTTGAATTTGCCCTTCTCATTTATTCCAGGATTGATCATCTGCACGTCTTCACAGATGTTGATGCATTCGCCACACACGATGCAGCGTTCCATATTAAAATCGAGCACGACGCTTCTGGTGTCTTCCGGAATCATCTTCCGTTTGACGTCGATCAGGTTCGTGATTTCGTGGTCGAAGGCCATGTCTTGGAGTTCACACCGCCCATCGGCATCGCACACCGGGCAATCCAGCGGATGCGTCGAGAGGTGCTTCGCCACGGCTTTTTTTCTGGCCTCAAACAGATCGGGTGTGTCTGTCGTCACCACCATCCCGGCTTGAACCTTGGCAGTACAGGAACGGACATTAGCCTTTTTCCCTTCGACAGCAACCAAACACACACCACACGACCCAAACGGATCAAAGGTGTAGTGGTAACACATGGCAGCAACTTTCTTGCCTTGTTTGGAAATGACAT
>JYMV01053081.1_pt1 | contig 13003 bp, 13 predicted proteins | sample 338911 | NCBI WGS metagenome assembly JYMV01 (sample SAMN03354496, study PRJNA234377) | hydrothermal vent metagenome | biome: Deep sea; feature: Hydrothermal plumes at the Eastern Lau Spreading Center, Western Pacific Ocean; material: Seawater | place: Tonga | collected 2009 | depth 2000 m m | reverse complement strand
TCAATAATCTATTAAATTCCATCTCTCTTAGATAGTTGTATAGTTTGTTTTTATCTATTTTTTTTAGAACAAAATCTTCAATATTTTTTTCAACAGGCACATTATTTTTCAAAGTAACTAATTTTTTGCTTAATATTGCTTTACTTTTATTTTCAATAATCGTTTCCCTTCTTTTGTTTTGTTTTATTTCTTTTGCCTTTGCTAATAATTTTTCTAATGAGCCATACTTTTTTATTAATTCAGCTGCAGTTTTTACTCCAATTCCTGGAACTCCTGGAACATTGTCGCTACTATCTCCAGCAAGCGCTTGTACATCAATAACTTTATTTGGCTCTACACCAAACTTATTAGTAACGTCTTCTGATGAAATAAATTTATTTTTCATGGGATCATAAATTCGAACATTTTTTTTGTACAACTGCATTAGATCCTTGTCAGATGAAACTATTGTAACTTTTGCTCCTTTTTCTAAAATTTGTTCAACATAAGTTGCTATTAAATCATCAGCCTCATAATTTATTAATTCTGCAGAAGGTAAATTAAAAGCATCAACAGATTTTCTTATATATTCAAATTGTGGAACTAAATCATCGGGGGCTTCAGATCTATTGGCTTTATATTCAGGATATATTTTGTTCCTAAAATTTTTTCTTGCTGAGTCAAAAATTATTGCAAAATGAGTTGGCTTTTGCTTGTTATCATTTGACTTTGAATCTTCTAATAATTTGAAAAGCATGTTGCAAAACCCGCTTACAGCACCAGTTGGCAAACCGTCACTTTTTCGGCTCAAAGGTGGTAACGCATAATATGCTCTAAAAATATAGCCTGAACCATCAATCAAATAAAAATGATCTGTTTTTTTTATTTTATTCATTTAAATAATGTTATCTTAATTTTCTCGAATGTTATAAATGTATAATTTCTAATGAACAAAAAAAATGTACTTTCTGTTAAAAATTTAAATAAAATTTATTCAAAAAAAAGCGATAAACCAATACACGCTATAAATAATTTAAACTTGGACGTGCAAGAAGGTGAGATTTTAGGATTACTGGGTCCGAACGGTGCAGGAAAAACAACTTTCATAAATATTTTAGCTGGCACTGTTATTAAAACTTCTGGTCAAGTTAATGTATGGGGTTTTGATCTTGACAAAAATCCAAGACAAGTTCGTGCATCTATTGGTATTGTACCTCAAGAAGTTAATCTAGATCCTTTTTTTACTCCTAGAAAACAATTAGAGTTACAAGCAGGCCTTTATGGAGTTAAAAAAAAAGATAGAATTACAGATGCAATTCTAAAACTTGTATCACTTGAAGATCATGCAGACAGTTATGCCAGAAGTTTATCTGGTGGTATGAAAAGAAGATTATTAATAGCTAAATCTTTAGTTCACCAACCTCCTATAATAATTTTGGATGAACCTACGGCAGGTGTAGATGTTAGGCTTAGAAAAAATCTTTGGGAAAATGTAAAATTATTACATGGTCAAGGTGTTACAATAATATTAACTACTCATTATTTAGAAGAAGCTGAAGAAATGTGTGACAGAATTGGAATACTTAGTAAAGGAAATTTAGTTGCTCTTGATAGTACTAATAATCTTTTAAATAAAATTCAAACAAAAAAAGTTACTTTTAAATTAGATAAGTCTGCCAAAATTGATACTAACAAATTAAGTTCCTTAAAAGTTTTATCTCTTAAAGAAAATGAAATTAGTTTGTCTTATGAAAAAAATAGAATCAATATGGAAGAAATAATCAACTTAATTAAAAAAGATAATGCAAGAATACTGGACATATCAACTGAAGATGGTGATTTAGAGGATGTTTTTTTAGGACTAACAAAAAATAGATAAAGTATTATCTTTAAATCTATTTCGGAGATCTTTTTGAAAGTATCCTTTGAAGAGTTCTTCTATGCATTTTAAGTCTTCTCGCCGTCTCAGACACATTTCTGTTACATAGTTCAAATACTCTATGAATATGTTCCCATTTTACTCTATCAGCCGTCATTGGATTTTCTGGAGGCTGAGCTTTATATTTTGGATCTGCTAAAAGAGCTTTTTCTACATCTTCTGCGTCAGCAGGTTTTGCCAAATAATCAATTGCACCATGCTTTATAGCTGAAACAGCAGTTGGTATATTCCCATACCCTGTAAGCATAATAATTCTACTATTAGTGTTTAAATATTGAATTTCTTTTACAACTTCAAGTCCATTTCCATCGTTAAGCCTTAAATCAACTACTGCAAAAGCAGGTTTTGTCATTTTTAATGAATCTATGCCTTTTTTTACACTTTCAGCTTGAGTCACCACAAAACCTTTTTTTTCCATTGCTCTAGCTAATCTTTCTCTAAAAGGATTGTCATCATCTACTATCAACAATGATTTATCCTTAAAATCTTTGATGTTTTTTGTAGAATTTAGTTCTGTCACAATGGCCATCATATGGTAGATGTTTTCCACATTTCAAGCTAATTATTTACTTTACATTAATTATTTATTGCCTTAATTGCTGAATTATATAAAGTTTTTCAGTTAAATATTGAGAAATTTTTTTTGTTAAATTTTTTTAGGGGGCACATGAGATGCAAAAATTTAAAACAGTTGATGAGATTGTAAGTCAACTAAAACCGGTTGGGCCAGTTTATTGTATCAGAAAGAAATCGATACAAATAGCATCGAAGATTTTTCAAAAAAAATTCCCAGGAAAAATATTATACGCAGTAAAAACAAATCCACATTCAGAAGTGTTAAAAACAATTTTACAAAGTGGAATTGAAGATTTTGACATAGCGTCAATAAAAGAAATTGAAGATATAAGAAAAATAAGCCCAAAAGCTAAATGTTCATATATGCATACTGTGAAAAGTCGAGAAAATATAAATGAAGCTTATTTTAAATTTGGAGTTAAAACATTTTCATTGGATACAAAAGATGAATTAATAAAAATTATTGAATCTACAAATTACGCAAAAGATTTGGAATTATTTGTAAGAGTATCAGTTTCAAACGAACATGCTGAGATAGATTTATCAAAGAAATTTGGTGCGCAAAGTTCGGAGGCTAGTAGCTTGCTGCGGCTAACTAAACAGTACTCAAAAAAAATTGGTTTAAGTTTTCATGTTGGATCTCAATGCATGCATCCCATTTCATACGCTAAAGGAATTACAGATATTGGAAATATAATTAAAAAAACTAAAATTATCCCCAATTATATAAATATTGGTGGTGGCTTTCCTACAATTTATCCAGATCTGGTACCACAATCTTTAGACAATTATTTTGAAGAAATTAAAAAAGGTTTAAAAAATTTAAAACTAGATAAATTACCAGAGATTTTATGTGAACCAGGTAGAGCAATAGTTGCCGAAAGTGGTTCAACAATTGTTAGAGTAAATTTAAGAAAGAAGCAAAAACTTTATATAAATGATGGTACATATGGAACTCTTTTTGATGCTGGAGTGCCAAACATAGTTTATCCTTCTCGTATAATTACGAATGGAAGAATAATTTCAAAAAAACTAACTGCATTTGATTTTTATGGACCAACTTGTGACAGCATGGACTATATGAAAGGTCCTTTTGTCCTTCCAAACAACATTAAAGAAAATGATTATATAGAATTAGGTCAACTTGGGGCATACGGCATAACCTTTAGAACTGAGTTTAACGGTTTTTATTCTGATGAAATTTATGAAGTTGAAGATGATCCAATAATGACTATGTACGACAAAGAAGCAAACAAAGAGTTTCTTGTTGCTTAAATGCCAGATAAAAAAAATTTAGGTCATAACAGCAAAAAAGATTTTCTTAGCAAAGAAGTTGAGCACATTGATATTACTTCATTTGATGCAAGAAAAATAATCTCTTCAATGGAAAAAATGTCCTTTGTTTCTAAAGAAACTGCAAGTGCTGCAAATATATTTAACGAAATGATCAAAGACAAAGATTGTACAATTTTCTTAACTTTAGCAGGCTCTACTTCAGCTGCTGGATGTATGCATGTTTATAGAGACATGATTAAATACAATATGGTCGATGCAATTGTTGCTACAGGAGCTTCAATTATTGATATGGATTTCTTCGAAGCGCTTGGTTTTAAACATTATCAAGGTTCGCAATTTCAAGATGATACGGAATTAAGAAAAAATTATATCAATAGAATATATGATACATATATCGATGAAGACGAGTTACAGATGTGTGATAAAACGATTTGCGACATTGCTGATAAACTAGAACCAAGAAGCTACACATCAAGAGAATTTATTAATGAAATAGGTAAATATTTAAAGACTAATGCAAAGAAAAAAAACTCTTTGATTGAAACTGCTTATGACAATGGAGTTCCAATATTTTGTCCAGCATTCACAGACTCTAGCGCAGGATTTGGTTTAGTAATGCACCAAGAAAAAAACCCTAAAAAACATTTAACAATAGATTCTGTGAGAGAATTTCGTGAACTTACAGAAATAAAAATTAGATCAAAAGGTTCAGGATTATTTATGATTGGTGGAGGTGTTCCAAAAAATTTTATACAAGACACGGTTATTTGTGCTGAACTTTTAGGTAAAAATGTGGACATGCATAAATACGCTGTTCAAATAACAGTTGCCGACTCTAGAGATGGAGCTTGTAGCAGTTCTACTTTAAAAGAAGCAAGCTCATGGGGAAAGGTTGATGTAACTAAAGAACAAATGGTTTTTGCTGAAGCAACTAGTGTTTTACCTTTAATTGCAAGCGATGCTTTTCATAAGGGTAATTGGAAAAAAAGAAGTAGAAAAAACTTTTCAAAAATTTTTGGATAAAAATTGAACTATCTATCAAATAAAAAAGGGTTTCTTGGAGTTGATAATAAATTTAATTTTAAAGAAAAAGTAGTTGTTGTTCCTTTTGGCTTAGAAAAAACTGTTAGTTATGGAGGTGGAACAAAAAATGGCCCGAAGGAAATTATCAAAGCTTCATATCAAATAGAATTATATGACGAAGAATTACATTGTGAGCCATACAAAAAAATTGGAATTAAAACTCTAAAACCATTTAAAATTGATAAAAATATTAAAAAAGCTCTAAAAAAAATGTCTGATATCAATGAAAAAATTTTGAATGAAAAACTTTTTCCAATTACATTTGGTGGGGAACACTCTATTACACCAGGATGTATCGTCCCATTTGTTAAAAAACATAAAAAATTATGTTTATTACATTTTGATGCGCATGCTGATTTAAGGCAAAGCTATAATGGTGAAAAATTTTCACATGCATCAGCAATTAGAAGATGCCTTGATCATAAAAATGTATCAGTAATATCTTTTGGTATAAGAAATATTTCTGAAAGCGAAATCCCATATCTAAAAAAGAATTCTTCAAGAATTAATATATTTTGGGCAAAAGATAAAATGAATTGGGATTTATATAAATTTAAGCAGATGATAAAAAATAAGACAGTATATTTAACCTTTGATGTAGATGGATTAGATTCTAGTATTATGCCAGCAACAGGAACTCCAGAGCCTGGTGGATTGTTGTGGGATGAAACATTAAATATTATAAAAATAGCAGCAAAAAACTCCAATATTGTTGGCGCCGATATAAACGAATTATCTCCGATTAAAGGATTCAACTCTTACAATTTTTTGGTTGCTAAATTAGCTTATAAAATTTTATCGTATAAATTTTTATTTAAGCAGCTTTAAAAGTGCCTAATAATAATCTGAAAGGTATCAACATCAATAAAGCTACAAGAATTTTTACAGCCAAATCTCCTAAGGATAAGGTAATCCATGGTATTCCGGTTCCATAAAACGAAATTGAAAAGAATAAAAAAGTATCAACAGTAGATCCTATAAAAGAAGATGTTAAAGGAGCAACAAACCATTTTTTTCTTCTCAGTTTATCAAAGATTTGTACATCTAATAATTGAGCAATTATAAAAGCTGTTCCTGATCCAATTGCAATTCTAACTGAAATTAAGTCTGAAAAATTTGTTGAAAAAAAAAGTGTAAAAGAAATGCCTATAAAAAACCCTATATAAACAATTTTTCTAGCTACGATTTTCCCATAAGATCTATTGGCTAAATCTGTTATTAAAAAAGCAATTGGATAACTGAATGCTCCATAAGTTAATATTTCTTCTAAATCATAGTATTTTATTGGAAACTGAACTAAATAATTTGAACTTAATATAACCACTCCCATTAAAAATGAGAGGATTACAAATAGACGACTCATTATGCAGTTTTGTTAAGTAAAGATCTTTTTAATTTTTTAAGTCTTAAAGATAAATATCTTGTTTTCACAGATTTTATATATTGATCAAAACTACCTTTTTTATCTACAGATCTTACTCCAGCATTTGATACAGTTAATCTAAGACTTTTATTTAATATTTCACTTTTAAATTTTACCTTTTTAAGATTTGGTAAAAATTTTCTTTTAGTCTTATTGTTAGCGTGACTAACGTTATGACCTTTAAGTGGTTTTTTCCCGGTAAGTTCACATTTTTTAGACATAAAATTAATGACTGTATAGGTGCTCCAAACTTCTCCGTCAAGGTCAATTTTTGGTTCCTATTACTTCAGATATATTTTTTGCTCCTTCATTTTTCAAAATATCAATTAATTCGTTACTAATTTTGGAAGCAACATTTGGACCTTGATAAATCATGCCAGTATATAATTGAACTAGATTAGCTCCACAAATAATTTTTTCATAAGCGCTTTTTCCAGAGTCAATTCCTCCTACACCAATTATTTTTATCTTATCTTTTAAAATTTTATAAAACCTATTTATTAATAAATTGGATTTTCTTTCTAAAGGTTTTCCAGATAATCCACCTTTTTCCAATTTATTAATATTTTTTAAATTTTCTCTATTTCTATCTGTAGTATTTGAAATAATAACTGCATCGATATTGTATTTAATAAGCAGCTCTGCAATTTGTTCAATATTAATCTCATCAATATCTGGAGAAATTTTTACTGCAATTGGTATATCGGATTTTAAAGTTTGTTTTTCTTCTCGTATTGCATTTAATAGCTCATCTAATTCATTTTGATTATGAAAACTTCTTAGATTTTCAGTATTTGGTGAAGAAATATTTATTGTTAAATAATCACCAAGAACATGAAATTTTCGTAGACAAATTAAATAATCTTCTAATCTATTTTTGGTGTCTTTGTTAGGTCCAATATTAATTCCAAATAAACCATTTGGTGAGCTTGACCTAATTCTAGAACTTATTATATCTGCTCCAGAATTATTAAATCCCAATCTATTAATTAATGCCTCATCTTCCTCTAAACGAAATACTCTTGGCTTTGAATTGCCATATTGTTTTAAAGGTGTAATGGTGCCCACCTCTACAAAACCAAAACCTAGCCTAAATAAAGGATTATAAACTTCTGCATCTTTATCAAATCCTGCAGCTACGCCAATAGGATTAGTAATTGTTTTTCCAAAGATGCTAGTTTCAATAGAGCTATCTTTTCGAATATTATTAATTGGATTATAACTAAACTTTAAGGCTTTAATTGCTAAAGTATGTGCTAATTCAGGATCTAGTTTAAATATTAAAGATCTTATTTTAGAAAACATCAGTTAATTTTATTTTTTATTAATTGTTTCGTCTCATTAACTCCAAAAAAACTAATAAAAAAACCCATTCTTGGGCCATTTTCATCTCCAAAAACTACTTCGTAAATTAATTTAAACCAATCTCTCAAATTTTCTCTATAACCATTTTCTTTTCCAACAGTATAAATTTGGGTTTGTATATCTTCAGGTTGCATATCATCATTACATTTTTCTAAAGCATTTACTAATGCTTCAAGAGCTTTCTTCTCCTGTACATTTGGTTTTTTATACTTTTTATTTTTTCTTATAACATCATTAAAATATTTAATTGCATAACCAATTAGTTTGTCAAAAATAGGGTGATTTTCTTCTGATATATTATTCTTATACTTCTTAACAAATTTCCATAGAAGTTCTTTTGAATCTGCGTTGCTTGTTTCAACTAAGTTAAGAAGCATTGAAAAAGTCATGATAATTTTTTCTTTTGGCATTTTTCCATTATGGACATGCCATACAGGATTCATTGATAGTTGCAATTCTTCTTGAGTCTTGCCCTTTTCTATAAAATCTAAATATTCATCTACTGCTTTTGGAACAATTTCTTTATATAGTTTTTTTGCTCTTTTGGGATTTTGATACATAAAAAGTGATAAACTTTCAGGTGAAGCATATTCTAGCCATTGATCTATCGTAATTCCATTTCCTTTGGATTTAGAAATTTTTTCTCCTTTTTCATCTAAAAATAATTCATAAGCAAATCCAGATGGGTTGGCTTTCCCTAATTTTTTTATTATCTTAGTTGATAAAATTGCACTTTCAATTAAATCCTTTCCATACATTTCAAAGTCTACATCGAATGCATACCATCTCATGGCCCAATCAACTTTCCATTGTAATTTACAATTTCCATCCAAGATACTAGATTCAATTTTTTTGCCGTTATTATTAAAAACAATTTTTGATTTTTCTTTATCAATTTCTAAAACTGGAATTTCTAAAACAACTCCAGTTTCAGGACATATTGGTAAAAAGGGACTATAAGTTTTCTGCCTTTCTTTACCAAGAGTTGGTAGTATTATCTCCATTATTGACTGATATTTTTCGAGTATTAATTTAAGAGTCGTATTAAAAAATCCAGATTTATAAAGTTCGCTAGAACTTTTAAAATTATAATTAAAATTAAATTTATTTAAAAATTTTTTTAACATTTCGTTATTATGTTCTCCAAAACTATTATATTTTCCAAAAGGATCTGGAATACTTGTTAAAGGCTTATGAAGATTATTGTTTAATATTTCTTTTTTAGGCACATTGTCTGGAATTTTTCTTAAGCCGTCTAAATCATCAGAAAAAGTAATTATTTCTTTTGGTAAATCTGTCAGGTGGTTTAGAGCATTTACAACCATTGTTGTTCTTACAACTTCTCCAAAGGTACCTATGTGAGGCAATCCACTTGGTCCATAACCAGTTTGCAAAATTATCTTGCCTTTTTTTTCTATAAATTTTTTTCTCTCATTTAAAATTTTTTTTGCCTCTACAAAAGGCCAGGCATTAGTTTTTTCAATATTTATTTTTTTAATCACTTGTTTTAATAGCAAAAAGTCAAATAATTCTCGTTTTTATCAATTCTTATAGAGTTGAAATTTATTTACCATAAAATAATGTGCATTCAAAATGTCTAATTACAAAACTGTCTTTTTTATACTGGGTATTTTGCAAATCATACTTGGTGTATCAATGATCTTTCCAATTATTATGCAATTTATATTTGAAGAGTTAGATTCTTCTTTTATAAGTGCTTCAATAATTACAATAATATTTGGTACACTATTTTTTTTATCTAATCTTGAAAATGATAGAAAGCTCAATTTACAAAATGCATTTTTATTAACTTCCTTATCTTGGATCAGTGTTGCAATATTCGGATCGCTTCCATTCATTTTTTCAGATCTAAATTTGAGTGTTACTGATTCTTTTTTTGAAAGCATGTCAGGTATTACAACTACCGGCTCTACAATCATCACTGATTTAAATTCAGCTCCAAAAGCAATTCTTATTTGGAGAGCAATTCTTCAATGGCTTGGTGGTATTGGTATAATTGTAATGGCAATTACATTGATGCCAATTATGAATGTCGGAGGTATGCAATTATTAAAGGTATCTAGTAGTGATGCTTCAGAAAAAATACTACCTAAAACAAAAGAAATAACCGTAAGAATAATAATAATATATTTAGTTTTAACTTTTCTTTGTGCATTTTTTTACAAAATTTTTGGAATGAAATTTTTTGATAGTTTGACTCATTCAATGACAACGATAGCTACTGGAGGTTTTTCAAATTATAATGATTCAATTGGTCATTTTAATAATTTTAAGATTGAAATTACTGCGATGATTTTTATTATTTTGGGCAGTATACCTTTTATTGCTTATATTAAATATTTAAGTGGAACAAAAAATATATTTATTACTGATACTCAAATTAAATCATTTATTAAGATAATTTTTTTCTCAATATTAATTTTGTTTTTATATTTAGTAATTTATAATAAAAGTTTTTCTGAAATAAGTTTGAGATCTATTTCGTTTAATGTGATTTCTATTTTAACTGGTACTGGTTATGTAACGCAAAGCTTTGATGGTTGGGGAAATTTTCCACTTATGTTCTTCTTAATTCTAATGTTTATTGGTGGTTGCGCTGGTTCAACAACATGTGGAATAAAAATTTTTAGAGTACAAATTTTGTATTTGTTTATAAAAAACCAATTAAAAAAGATTATCTATCCAAGAGGTATATTCATTATAAAATATGATAATAATAATGTTAATGAAAAATTTATGGCTTCTATAATTTCATTTATATATCTTTACATAGTTATCTTTTTCATCATTGCTGCTTTGTTGTCACTAAGTGGATTAGATTTTACTACTTCGATTTCTGGAGCTGCAACTTCAATTTCAAATGTTGGACCTGGGCTTGGTGAATTAATAGGGCCAAATGGGAATTTTTCGCAATTACCTGATTTTTCAAAATGGGTATTAAGTGTTGGAATGATCTTGGGTAGATTGGAATTATTTGCTATACTAGTTCTATTCTTGCCCTCGTTTTGGCAAAAATAATTATGATAGAAGAAAAACAAAGCTGGATCGATTCACTTATGGTCTACAAAGACATAAGAATGGTCAGGATTTTGCTTCTTGGAGCTATAAGTGGTTTTCCCTGGGTTTTGATAGGAAGCAGTTTAAGTCTTTGGCTAAAAGAAGAGGGATTAAGTAGATCAACAATAGGATGGGCCGGATTAATTTTTGGTGTATACGCATTTAATTATTTGTGGGCACCAATAATCGATAGAATTCAAATACCAATTTTAACAAAAAAACTAGGACATAGAAGAGGATGGATAGTTTTAATGCAAATTGCAATTTTGCTTTGCTTAGTGGTATGGAGTTATATTAACCCTACACAAAACTTAGCATTACTAATTACGGTAGGATTATTTATTGCAATAGCTTCAGCTACTCAAGACATCACTGTTGATGCTTTAAGAATTGAACAAATTAATGAAAATGAGGGAAAATCTATGGCAGCCGGTGCTGCTATGGCAGTAGTTGGTTGGTGGACAGGTTATAAGCTAGGAGGAGTTATAGCTTTATTCACTGCAGAGTATTTTGAAAAAGCTGGTATTGCAGATTATTGGCAAGCTACTTTTTTAGTCTTGGGCGTAGTAATAATTTTGATGAATATAGGCTTGATGTTTGTTCATGAGCCAATTGAAACAGATAGACAATCAAAACAAAGAGAAACTGATCAAATGATAGAAGGTAAACTTGGATCAAGCAATATTATAACTAGTTTCGTTGCTTGGATAACCGGAACAATTGGTGGACCTATAATTAGTTTCTTCAAAAAAAATGGATTTGCTATTGCAGTAGGAATTTTAGGTTTTGTATTCTTATTCAAAATTGGAGAAGCTTTTCTTGGGCGTATGTCTATTGTTTTTTATAAAGAACTTGGATTTTCTAAAGGACAAATTGCAATTTACTCAAAAACTTTAGGTTGGATAACAACAGTTGTGTTTACATTGTTAGGTGGAATATTTGCAATGAGAGTAGGAACTATAAAAACAATGTTTGTTGCAGGAATATTAATGGCTTTAACAAATCTACTTTTTGCTGTTTTATATTGGGTAGGCAAATCCGAATGGTTATTTGCTGTTGCAGTTATATTCGATGATATTACCGCTGCTTTTGCAACTGTAGCATTTGTTGCTTTTATATCTTTATTAGTTGATAGAACATACACAGCAACTCAATATGCATTGCTTGCATCGATTGGAACTGCTGGAAGAACAACTCTCGCTTCATCTTCAGGAGCACTGGTTGATTGGTTAAATGGAGACTGGGGAACATTTTTCGTCTTAACTGCAATAATGGTTATTCCGTCTTTAATTTTTTTATGGTTTATTAGACATAAAATAAAACTTGGTGAAAAGTAATCTTTTTTGTAAAAGCCCTCATATCAATTTATATAAGGAACCATCTTATAAATCTAAGATAAGTTCTCAAATTATCTATGGAGAAAAATTTAAAATTTTAGTAAAGAAAAAAAAATTTACTAAAATTAAAACTTCATATGATAATTATGTAGGTTACATTAAATCATCAAATTATATTAATAAATTCAAACCAACACATAAAATATGTGTCTTAAAATCTAGAATTTTTAAATATCCAAAAAAATTAGCAAAATATAAATCAAAAAAATTATTACCCTTTTCAAGTAAAATACAAATTTTCAAAAAATATAAAAACTTCATTATGTTTGATAAAAATAAGTGGCTAAACACTCAAGATATTAAGTTAATTAATCAAAAAGAAAAAAATTTTTTTAAAATCTTCAAGCTATTTTTAGGTTGTAAATATAAATGGGGCGGAAAAACTTTTAATGGAATTGATTGTTCAGCACTTATTCAAATTTTCTATCAATTTAATAACAAATACTTTCCTAGAGATACAGAAGATCAAATTAAATATTCTAAAATAAATTTAAAAAGAAAAAATTTCAAAAAAGGAGATATAATTTTTTGGAAAGGTCATGTTGCAGTTTGTATTAATTCAAAAAAATTAATTCATGCATACGGACCGAAAAAAAAAGTAATTATAATGCCTATTAAACAAACAATTGATCTTATCGAAAAAACAGCAAATTTAAGAGTTAAAAAAATTTCAAAAATTTAACAATTATTTTCTACCAAAATCAGGCTTATCAATATCTTGTTTAAGTTTAATGATTTGTATCTCTGGGGAAAAACTTGTTGTTAAACTGATAAAAAATTTGAACCAATGCAGAACAGTCAATTCCATTAAAAGTTTTTCCACCCCATTTATATTTACGGCCTAAAAATAATTTAAAAATTTTAAAA
>JYMV01011033.1_pt1 | contig 13004 bp, 11 predicted proteins | sample 338911 | NCBI WGS metagenome assembly JYMV01 (sample SAMN03354496, study PRJNA234377) | hydrothermal vent metagenome | biome: Deep sea; feature: Hydrothermal plumes at the Eastern Lau Spreading Center, Western Pacific Ocean; material: Seawater | place: Tonga | collected 2009 | depth 2000 m m | reverse complement strand
CGATACTGGCACATCCGGCGAAAAACAGCATTATCAGCAGTAACCAACCAATCGTTGCTCCGGAATTAACAGACCTTGTTTTCGTACGTATTCCGGATGAAGATTAAATCGCTGTTTTATTTTAAATATTAAGAACATTACTAAAAAAAGGAGATAATATGCGTGCATTCAAATATAAGATTGGTTGGTTACTGCTGATAATGCTGTTTTTCGCCGGATGTGCCAGTATCGAAAAAGCAGAGGCCCTAAACCGTCAGGGTGAAAAGCAGGAAGCTTTGGAGATGGCAATCTCCCTGTTGGATGATGAAAGTTCACAAGTCCGTTTAAGGGCCGTTAAGCTTGTCGGAAAAATAGGAGGTCCGGAAGCAGGTCCGGCTTTACATCAAAGACTGGTGGAAAAAGATACCCGAGTCCGTCGTGAAGTTGTGCGTAATTTGGGAAGACTGCAGTTTGAACCTGCTATCGAAGACCTGGCTGACCTTGTTCCAGATTCAAGTACGGATATGCTGCGTGCATTGGCAGATGCTTTCAGGGACTATGGAAAATCCGGAATTGATTTAATTGTGTCTCGTTATGATTCTCCCAGCCAAAGCTCAAATCGTGGTGCATACAAGGATTTGCTGATTGCGGTAGGTCCTGAAATTGCGGATTCGATCAGTAAACTGCTCAAGGGCCGTTCTTTCTTTGAGAATCGCGATACCTTTGATATTCTGCGGAGTATCAAAAATCCACGGGTTGCCACCCTGATGCTTCCTTATCTTGCAGATGAAGAAGTTGCAGAACAGGTAATTGAGGCCATGCGTCACTTGGGCAGCAATGCGGTTGAAGCAACTATTACTGCACTGCAAAAACAAAGAAAATCCGGAGAGCTGCTGGTCACAGAACGTCTGATCCGGATCCTGGGTCTGCTTAAGGCAAAAACTGGAATAGAAATGCTGGAAAGCTATAGTCAGCATGACAGTGATCGAATCCGGAATGCGGTCGAACATTCGCTCTTTCAAATCCGGGGATTTTAAACAATAACAAATGTTCACATAGATGGTGTTTAAAGATCGTTGGTATGTCCTCACACTTCCGTTAGTTCTGCGGACCATTCAAAAAACTCTTCAACCAAATCATCATGAAAATTTTGATCGCTGGATTTCAGCATGAGACCAACACCTTTGCACCTTCAAAGGCCGATTGGGATGCTTTTGTTCAAGGCGGAGGTATGCCGGGAATGACTCACGGCAGCGATATTCTGGATTTCCGGGGCATCAACATTCCAGTGGGTGGGTTTCTGGATGCGATGCACGGCGGTTCGCATCAGATCATGCCGGTGGTGTGGACGGCGGCATGTCCCTCGGCGCAGGTTACGGAGGATGCTTTCGAGCGCATTGCTGTAAAGATCGTCGAGGCTGCGTCCGAACTTAATCCGGATGCTGTGTACCTCGACATTCACGGGGCAATGGTCGCCGAGCATGTGGACGATGGTGAGGGTGAATTGCTGCGGCGCATTCGTCAGGTGGTGGGTCCCAAAGTTCCGGTGGTCGGCAGCCTGGACCTCCATGCGAATGTGACCGAATTGATGCTTCAGCAGGCGGATGCCCTGGTTGCCTATCGTACTTATCCCCATGTAGATATGGCCGAAACCGGGGAGCGGGCCGCTTTTTTTTTGAGGCAGTTCATGGAAGGTGGAAATCGGCTGTCCTTGGCGTGGAAGAGGATTCCCTTTTTGATGCCGCTGCATGGGCAATGCACCGAGATGGATCCAGCCAAAGGAACGTATGAGCACCTTGGATCGTTGGAGCAGGGGAGCGTTACCAGTCTGTCGTTCACTCCTGGATTTCCGGCAGCGGATTTTCCGGAATGCGGCGGGGTGGTCTGGGGTTATGGCAGCAACGAAGCGGTGGTCGGAGATGCAGTTGACTCACTGACAAATTATGTCAACGAAAGGGAAGTGGACTGGTGGATTGACATCTACAAACCGGATGAGGCGGTTAAGGAGGCCATGCGCCGGTCGCAGGGTGCCAACCGCCCGGTGGTGATCGCCGACACTCAGGACAATCCGGGAGCTGGAGGTAATTCAAACACCACCGGAATGCTGCGGGCCCTGGTGGCGAATCATGTGCAGGACGCTGCCATTGGGGTATTGTTTGATCCTGATGCGGCGGAAGCGGCCCATAAAACCGGAGTTGGAAAAACCATTACACTGGGTTTGGGCGGGGAACCCGCGCTGGGCGATCAGCCCTTTGAAGGGTCATTCATCATTGAACATCTCAGCGAGGGCAATTTGACTGTCAAGGGGCCGATGATGCGGGGAGCTAAGATCAGCCTCGGTCCCACTGCGTGTCTGCGGATCGGCGGTGTCCGTGTTGTCGTCGGATCCAGCAAGGTGCAAATGCTTGACCGCGAACTCTACCGGGTCGCCGGAGTGGAACCGGAACAAATGAAAATTCTGGTCAACAAAAGCTCCGTTCACTTCCGGGCTGATTTCACTCCCATCGCCCACTCCATTCTCGTTGCCGGAGCACCGGGACCAATGGTCGCCGATCCGATCAACCTGCCGTGGAAACGGCTGGCACCAGGACTCCGCATTCGGCCCAATGGGCCCGTGTTTTCGGGGTGAATTCCAAGCTATTCTTCACGGCAAGTATCTGCACAATAATACTGAGACACTGTAAAAAATTAATTTTTTAGCCAACCCATTTCAAATGCGGTAAGGGGCGATTTATGTTTTGATTTCACAGTAAATGAGTCTTTTACACATTGAAGTATGTTGGATGTGTGTTACACTATTCACGAATAAAAAGCACACGTAATTCAAAACATCAAACTTCATGTCCCCGAATTAACTTTTTCCCAGGAATCTTTGAGTGGAAAATAGAATCCAGAGAAAGTCAATTTTACCGGCAACTCACAAACTACATTTCAATGTAATCATGTTTTTTGAACCCATCAAGAAAAACCACGGACTCCCGAAAAACCCCTTTATCAGCCTGGTGTTACCCCGGCCCATCGGCTGGATCACTTCCAGGGATGCGGAAGGGGTGGTCAACCTGGCCCCTTACAGTTTCTTCAACGCAGTGTGCTATTGTCCTCCCACTGTGATGTTTGCCTCTGGAGCAGGGAGCGGAGAGGATGGGCTGAAGGATACGCTGCGCAACGTCGAAGCAACCGGAGAATTCGTTTGTAACATTGTGACGTGGGAAAACCGCGAACAGATGAACCAGACCTCTGCTTCAGTGCCCAAGGATGTCAACGAACTGGATTTGGCAGGATTGACTTCACAGCAGGGGCGGTTGGTGGATGTGCCCTGGGTTGCGAAAGCCCCGGTACACCTCGAGTGTAAGCATGTCAAAAGCGTTGACCTGCCGCACTGGGGGAACGAGGATCGCTATGTGGTGGTATTTGGGGAGGTCATTGGTATCCACATCGAAGATGACCTGATCACGGAAGAAGGCTTGGTGGATGTGGGACGGATGCGTCCGCTCGGACGGCTGGGCTACAACGACTACACGGAGGTGAACTCAAACACGATCTTCACTATGGTACGGCCCGGCTGAACTCTTGCGGATACCAACACCTGCCGATTGAACCAAATCGCGGATTGCTGAGGGTGTTGTGTCAAATCTTGTCTTCAATCTTATCAGGTATTTGGATTCTGGCTCAAATTAGGGAAGACAAATGAAATACTTTTTTAGCAGGCTCCAAGTAAAAAGTTTTGACTCCATTATTAGTTCCTCCCGAAAAGTGTACTAAAATTTTCTCACAAAATTGCCGCCGAAACAGCAAAAACATAAATGGAAAACTTAAAAACAACAACCTTAATTCTAGTCCTATTTACCACGACCGCATGCGTTAATATAGTACGTTATGAGAGGCCTGAATCCAGCATAACGCCACTGCAAACCTCCTTAAAGCGAATTATACTTCATGAAGATTACATCAGGGCGGAAAATGATGCTCTGGGGCTGAAAGAATATTTCTTCAAGGCATTAGTAAATCGTTTATCTGGAATCAAAGGTAATGAAATTATTGTGATCAAATCCGGAAAGTCATTGCCTGCTCTGGTTGACAACAAGGGTTCTCTCTGGATAGTTGGAGACATCTGGAGCAATCGAACAAAGCAAAGTGGAAGGAATGTACAGTTAAAAACTATGTACAGCCGCACGTCAAAATCTTCCAGCAGCAGGGAAGTTCTTGAACAATTGCACTGGAAACAGGAATCAGTCATGTCTTACACAAATTTGTATTTTATTGAACTGACAGAAAATCCCAGACTGTTAAGAAGTACAATTACAGCTTCAAATTTCACTTCTGTAAAAGTGAGTGGTGACAAGGGTACAGAGCAGAGAAAAATAATAACACGAGTGGAACTCCGGAATCTTGATGAAGAGGCACAATCATTTTTTTCCGGAAGTGGAACAGCAAAACGGCTTGCGGGAGGTTATCAGGTCGTCAGTGTTATTATAAATGAAAATAACCGGCAATCTTCTCTCAAACAATTAGCAGAAGATTCCGTCAAACTGCATTTACCACTACAACAATAATTTCTTCTGAAAAAGTATGATTAGTGGTTTGAAAATTATTAAATTTTTTTCTTTGCTATTAATTTTTGGATTAATCTCCTGCACAAACAAGCTGCAATTCAGCACCTCGATTTCTCCTTCTGCTGAAATAAATTCAATCCGAACTCTTGCAATCGGTGATGTCAGGCTTTTGCATCGTGACGAGCTAAATCTGCGTGATAACAAAGGAGACTGGAGAGTCAGCCGTCAAAATTTTAAGACAAATGGTTTGAAAAAACTGATCAAGCGATCTTTGATTTCTAATTTAAGTCGCTTCTCTGATTACAACATTGTTGATTTGGAAATATTTTCGGATATTTTTAGTGATAAGCTGCATTCAATTAAACCAGTCGGTGGAATAAGTATCGGTGGGATTGACGCGGTACTGAATCTAAGTTTTGCAGTAAATGTTGTGACTCAGAATGGACATTTTGAAAGTATCAAAAGCTTCAGGCGGCGCACTACACGCAAGTCAGGAAAAAAATGGATTACTACTGAAGACAGCTCTGTAGATCGTAAAATAACGGAGCCTTACCAGACCAGAACCGTCTCTGTATATTTGACTGGAGAACTGCTTAAGGTCAGTGCCGGAAAAATTAGACTACTGAGTACTTTCTCAGAAGTTGCTGTGATTTCGATGGGCAGCGGTTTTGTCCCCAGCAGCTTTTCTCAGTCTGTTGATGGAAAAATTTTGTCTTTCTTCAGCGGAGATGAGCAAAGCATAGAGGAAAAAATCAGTAATATGCCTTTTTATGGATTAAAACATGATGCACTCAGAGGAGTACCGAATGCCGCAGCTAATTTGTCACACCGTCTCGCTCTACAGATTTCAAACATGATCCTTCCCTGGTTTGCACCTTATACAGTTTTGGCGACAAGGACGATTGACAGCGGCGGAGATGATTCTGCGGTCAACTACCTTATGCACGCTAAGGTCTTGTCGGCAAAAGAGAAGTTGGAAGAAGTAATTTCAAACCCTGAAGATAAGACTGCAGCGAATTTGTACAACCTTGGTATTTGCTATGAAGCGCTGGGTGAGCCTCGAATTGCAATGCAGTTATATGAGGAAGCATTGGAACTGGATGAATCCAACAGCAATGCCATTCAGGCCTTGGGTTCACTGCAGAATAAAAGAATATGAAAAGTCATTTAATAAACAAAAAAATAATTACAGCTGTTTTGATGTTGCTTATATTTGCTGGCTGTTCTACAAAAGTTCCGATGAAAACTTGGGTTTCTCCACAGGTTGCCGCCCAAAATATTGCTGCAAAAGTAGATTATTTAATCATAGTTAATTCTCACAAAGGAGAGTTGCTTTACGATATTTTTGAGAATGCACTACGTGAACGATTTTCGGCTCTTCCTTTCATGAAAGTAGAGGGGTCGTTCAGTACAGGAGAAATTGTTCTGCAGTTAAAAAACTATAATTATATTCCAAGAATTCGGACTAAAGGCCGGATTGCTTTTCTGAGTTATGAGATTATAGAAAATCATGAAGTGCAACGTCTACAATCTACCAGATTAGTTAATTTGTGGCGCTGCAACAATTTAATAAAGAATAAAAATCAACAAAGATGCCGCATTTACGCAAAGGTAACTTTGCAGCAAGGAGTGCAAAGTCTTCGTTACAGTCAGCAGGTTTTATTCAATTTGTTAGATGCCGAGGGACGTACAATAATAGCATCCCAGCAAATTAAACGGGTCTATCAAAAGAGGAGCAAGTTAATTCCGGATGGAATTGTTTTACGAAAAAAAGTAAGTGATTTAATTGCCAGAGAGTACAGCAAACTAGTTTTGCCTTTCAGAAAGAATCTTGAAGTGGAACTGTTGGGTGGAGATGGTATTGCCATGCGCATGATTGAAGAAGGAGCTTATAGGCAAGCCTTCAAGCGTCTGGAAAAATTGCAGAATAAACAGGGTCAAGTAGAACAATCGGCTGAAAATCAATATCTTCAGGGAATTTCGTTGGAATTTCAAAGTGACCTGGTAGGGGCTCTTTCCTACTATCGAGAGGCTTTACTTATCGATCCAGAGAATGCAACCGTTCTGGAAGCAGTCAATAGAATTAAAGCGGCAATTTCTGTAAAAACAAAATCTGCGTAACCGCAGGCTGAATTTGTATTTGGAATGTTCAGGAGCCTGAGGAACAGGCTCCTGTGTGAGGGGGTAATGTATACTTTTGTTACTTATCCTCTTTAGTGTCCTCAGTAGCAGTAGTTTCAGGCTTTACTTCTTCGGTCTCTTCTTTGACTTCTTCAGAAGCAGTAGTTTCAGTGACCACATCTGCGGCATCTTTTTTGACTTCTTCAGCCGCAGCAGTTTCGGCCGCTATGTCAACCGTCTCTTCTTTGTTTTCCTCAGTAACTGCCACTACTTCAGCCGCCTCTTCTTTGATTTCTTCAGTGGCTGCCGTTTCAGCCTCCATTTCAGAATCAATCTCAGGAACTGAAGAAACAGGAGTTGGAGTTGAAATGACTTCAGAGATACTCAAACCCAAACGTCTTTCTTCTAAATCTATCTTGATGATATTTGCTTTTACCACAGTACCAACCGGATAAGTTTCGTGAACCTTGTTTTTGGGTATTTTAGAGTCAATTTCTGAAATATGAACCAAGCCTTCAACTCCATCTGAAACCTCAACAAAAATCCCAAAGTCAGTCAGATTTACTACAGTGCCTGTTATGTCTGTTCCAAGCGGATGTTTTTCGTCAAGATCTTTCCATGGGTCTTCAGTTAATTGTTTGATACCCAGTGAAAGACGTTCCTGATCGACGTCAATGTTTAGAACCTTGACTTCAAATTCATCACCTTTGTTGGCAACTTCAGTTGGCTTACACTGTCGTTGTTTCCATGAAATATCGGAAACATGAACCAATCCGTCAATGCCTTCATCAACCCCAATGAAAATACCAAAATCTGTAACGTTGCGCACAACACCTTTGACGATACAACCAACGGGATAGCGGTCAAGAGCAAGTTTCCACGGATTTGCCTGAACTTCTTTAATCGAAAGAGATATTCGTTTGCGCTCCACATCAAGGTCTTTGACAATTGCCTCCACCATTTGACCCAGTTCAACTACCTTTGAAGGATGCCGTACTCTTTTGGTCCATGACATTTCGGAAACATGGATGAGTCCTTCTACTCCCGGTTCAATTTCGATAAAGGCCCCATAATCTGTCAGACTGACAATTTTTCCGAAAATTTTTGTTCCAACGGCGAATTTGTCTTCCACCATTTCCCAAGGATTCTGAACTTTTTGTTTGAGACCAAGGGATACCTTTTGATCATCCGGAAAATACTTGAGTACTACAACTTCTACTTCATCACCAATTTCAAACATTTCTGACGGATGCACTATGCGTCCCCAAGTCATGTCTGTGATATGGAGTAACCCATCTACTCCGCCTAAATCAACAAAAACACCATAATCTGTGATGTTCTTGACATAACCCTTAATTAATGCGCCTTCCTGTAAGATGTCAAGTGTTTTCAAACGCTTTTCATCACGATCAATTTCCAGCAAAACTCTACGTGAAAGAACAATGTTCCCGCGTTTCTGGTTGAATTTTAATACTTTAAAATCAAAATCTTCTCCAAGCAATTTATCAAGATTACGCACAGGACGTAAGTCAACCTGAGATCCCGGCAGGAAAGCTTTGACACCAATATCTACAGAAAGTCCTCCTTTTATTCTAGCCACAATTGTTCCGCGCACAATGCCGTCCTCTTCATAAATATCGCCAATTTTCTCCCAGGTGCGTACCTTTTCAGCTTTTCGTTTCGAGAGATAGGTTATCCCGTCTTCATCTGCTTCGAGAGCTTCCACATAAACTTCTACAGAGTCACCAACCTCTACCTCGAGTGCACCTTCACTATTTTGGAATTCATTTATCGTAATCAGACAATCTGATTTGAAACCAATGTCAACCGTAACATAATCTCTGGTAATTTCTGTTATCTTGCCTGTGACGATATCCTGGTCGCGAAAACCTCTAACACTCTCTTCATAGAGTGCATCGAAGTCTTCATCTTCTTCTAAAAAAACAATTGGTTCTGGTTTGGAGGGGGCTATATCAGCAGGAACGGAGGTTACGTTTTTTTGATCAATCACTTTTACCTTTAAGTTGTTGGAGCAGCTTATCCGGAAACAAGCTGGTTAGGGTTAATCTGGTAGTACAGAATTCGGAATTTAAAAAATAAGTAGAAAACACTAAAAAATGTTTACGGAAATTTTTGAGCTTAATTCAGATCAAACCAGAGCCAAATGCCACTTTTTCTTCATGAAAAAATGTATTTATTGAAAGGAATTATTCTCCAGACTTTCAGCAAAAATGTCAATATTTTTGTGCAGATAAATGAGGAATTAAAATCAATAGAAGCAGGTGATCGTTATTAAGAAAGATCACTTTTGGAGGAAGGAAATATGAGAATTATATTAGTTCAGATAAAGATTGCGTACGCGCTGTTCTGCAACGTAAGAAACTAATTTTAAAACAATGCCATATGCGAGGGTTAATGATGCGACAGTGAGCTCCTGGCCAAGGTTGGAATCTTGAGTTAAATTCTGAAAAGTGAAAACAGTTCCTATAAACGTACCGATTAACCCCATAATCAATGAAACATCACCCATAACTTTCAGGCAGCGTGCAACTGAGTTTGCCTCTGAGATGGAAACGAGCTTTGCCCCTCCAAGTGTATAAGTCCAGCAGCGACCGTATGTACGCCAGGAAGTTGCCGATATTCCAAAAAGTATGGCAACTGGCAAAACAAGAATCAAAGATGGTGCATCCAAAAAGTAAAATCCGTTGGTCAAAACAAGCGTAATATTTGCAAAGTCCACAACAACAGCGGCACCAATGACTGCAACGCAAAAAAGAAGACTAAACCACATCATAAACGCTCCTGATTGATGAGTTGGTTTGCGGACCTTCCTGCTGACGCTGTGTCTAAGCGAAGGGTCACGCAGCATTTGATCGACTCGTAATTCGATATAGGCCCATTTGGCCCTTGTTTTATCACCACTGGCATGAGACATTGCTTTGAGCCAGAGGGCCTCGTCAATTTCCTTTTGCTCGATGTCCTTGTAGGCCACCAGATAAAGTTCTTCATTCATATTTTCATCTTTTATGATGTTCTGGAGCACTCGTCAGATGAGAGTCGTAAATCACTGACTTATCTCAGGGATTCCTCATTTTTTTATCCCTGCATTTTTTCGGCCGTTTTTCTCAGAAAACGAACAAGTTTTTTAGAAATATTAGACAGGCGTTCTTTTAAGCAAGCAGAGGTACATTCAGAGACGCTGGCTCAAATCCAGATCAAATTCTTTGATTTGTAAAGTCAGCTCTTTTACTTGTTCATCCAAAAGAAGAGAAAAAGGAGGCAGCATGTTTTGCCATACTGTTGACTTAGTTTGTTCAGCAAGGAGGCTTTTAAGTTCAGAGACAAACGGATAACTTTCTAAAGCTCTCCGTAAAAGCGTGAGTTTCTTTTGGGCTTGTTCTGCAGTTTCCTGTTGATCATTTTTCCAAGCTTCGTAAACATGCTTACATTCCGGAGCAATCAAATTTGCGCTGGCAGTTATACAACCTGCTCCTCCCGCACGTAAAATATCCAGTAGTAAAGTTTCCGTCCCGGTGTAAACCATAAAGTCCGGAACGTTTTGGGTTATGTTCAACATATTATCCCAGTTTCCGGAACTATCTTTAATTCCCGCGGCAATTTCTCCGAAACGCTGCTTAAATTCCTGTAAAATGCCGAGACTGAAATTATAGCCACTGAGCAGAGGAAAACTGTAAAATATGATTCGCAGGCGCGGATCATTTACAAAGGAAATTAATTCTGAATAATAACGTAGAACACTTTCATCACTTTGCGGTTTGTAATAAAAAGGCGGGAGTACCAAAACCGCGTAAACACCGACATCTACACTGGCTTGAGTCAAGCGCACTGCATCCTTCAGTGAACAGGAACCGGTGCCCATAATCAATCGTTCCGGAGGCAATTCTTGTGCGGATTGTTTAATAATGGACAAACGCTGATCAAGAGTCAATGAATTTGCTTCACCGGTGCTTCCAAGTATCGCAACTCCATTCGACCCTGTTTCTAGCAACTGTTCCACATGGCGAATCAGTGCTGGTATATCAGGTTCATAAGATGCGGTGAGCGGTGTCAAAGAAGCTGCATAGACACCGGATTGAGGTGTTTCCATAATTGCAAAGTGGTTGATAGTTAAAACTAAATTTATGTGACAGTAATAACAAAAGTGCTAAAAAATTTTACTATATTTTGCTTGGATGTGATGCCGTTGTAAAAAGTCCTCAAACCATGTCATTTCGAGGGAAGAGAGAAATATTACATAAGCTACTACTTTAATATCATGAAGATTTATACCTAAGCTCGAAATGACAATTTTTAGCTTTCAGACTTTTTAAGAAACCGTCAGAGGTTATTCTGAAACAGCTTTTCTGATCTGCTCCAAAGCCTCAGGAATTTGCTTTTCGGTTACCATCAAGTTTGTGACGGCACGAATTGAACTGTTGTTCATCGGCAGCATATGCGTATCCTGTTCACCAAGTTGTTTTAGCAAATCGTGAGACGACATTTTCGTCAACCCGAACATTACAATATTTGTTTCGACATCATCCGGATTGATTTCAATCCCCTGTATTTCAGCAAGTCCATTGGCAAACATTTTTGCATTCGCATGGTCTTCGGCTAGCCTTTTCCTGTTATTTTCTAGTGCATACAATGCCCCGGCAGCAATGATTCCGGCTTGCCTCATTCCACCGCCAAATTGTTTACGGAAACGTCTGGCTTCCAGAATAAAATCGTGACTGCCAACTAAAGCAGAACCCACCGGCGCGCCAAGTCCCTTTGAAAAACAGACACTAACAGAGTCAAAATAACGCGTAATTTCGGCTTCCGGAACTTGCAGAGCAATTGCCGCATTCCAAAGTCGTGCACCGTCAAGATGCATTTTTAAATTATTTTTGCGTGCAGAATTTTCAACTTCTGCGATTTTTTCCAGCGGCCATACTTTTCCTCCGCCTCGATTTGTCGTGTTTTCAAGGCAAACCAACTTTGTTCGTGGATAATGAACATCCACCGGTCTCAAAACTGTTTCCATTTCTACAGTCCCAAAAATTCCTCTTTCACCAGGAATTAAACGACAAATTGCTCCGGAAAGCGCTGCTGTTCCACCACCCTCATAAAAATAAATGTGTGCGTTTTCGTCCAGAAGTATCTCATCTCCGGGTTTAGTGTGAGTGCGTACCGCTACCTGATTCGTCATTGTTCCGGAAGGCAAGTAAACAGCGGCTTCTTTTCCAAGCATTTCCGCGACACGTTCTTCAAGAGTATTGACAGTTGGATCATCACTAAAAACATCGTCTCCAACTGGAGCTTGAGCCATTGCCTCGCGCATTTCCGGAGTTGGAAGAGTAATAGTATCGCTGCGTAAATCAATCACAAGTTGGCTTTCATCAGTGCTGTGATATTATTTGAAAAGAATGGAACCAAAATCAAGAATGGGGATTCCCTGTCCGGATTTGCGACACAGATAGGGATGTTTGGAAAGTAACAGTTTATCAGGATAGCTGTGTCAATGCACGTTTAACATATACCTGGGCCATTGCGCGTCTGTATTCTTCACTGACAAAAACATCGTTAAGAACACTACGCCCCTCTGCAGCTTTCGCTGATGCAACTCCAATTGACGATTCGTTTAAGGCTTGCCCTGAAATTGCGTCTTCAACTCCGGAATCACGAAAAGCGGTTTCGCCTACACCGCTGAATCCAATACGCACATCTGCGCAATTTCCTCCGGAAACACTTATAGCCACAGCACAGCCCACATACGGATAACGGGATGCCGGTTGTGGAAATTTGAGGTAGCAGGAATTGGCGTTTGAGCTGTCGGTGGGAATGCGTACTTCGGTAAGAATTTCTCCTTCGCCTAAAGCTGTTTCCCAAAGCCCCGTGAAATAATCCGTAACCGGAATTGTCCGTTCGCCTCCGGAACCTTGTACGACGATTGTGGCATCAAGGGCCAGGACTACTCCCGGATAATCAGCCTGTGGATCGGAATGCGCCAAAACACCGCCGATGGTGCCGCGATTGCGTACCTGGACATCGCCGATTTGTCCTGCAGCCTGGCTCAATGCCGGAGCTTTTTGTGCAACCAAATCGGAAGATTCAATCTCCCAATGTGTGGTTCCGGATCCAATTGCCAGGTAGTCGCCTTTGTCGTTAATGTATTTAAGCTCCGAAATTCCCCCAATATCAATCAGGGTTCCCGGAGTTGCCAACCTCAATTTCATGGTCGGAATCAAACTGTGTCCTCCCGCTAAAATTTTGGCGTCATCGCCGCCTTGTTGCAGAAGCGAAATTGCCTCGCTCACCGAGCCGGCGCGTTGATAATCAAAAGATTCTGGTATCATAATAACCTTTTAT
>JYMV01046203.1_pt1 | contig 13009 bp, 7 predicted proteins | sample 338911 | NCBI WGS metagenome assembly JYMV01 (sample SAMN03354496, study PRJNA234377) | hydrothermal vent metagenome | biome: Deep sea; feature: Hydrothermal plumes at the Eastern Lau Spreading Center, Western Pacific Ocean; material: Seawater | place: Tonga | collected 2009 | depth 2000 m m | reverse complement strand
TATAATAAGGAAGGCACTGAAAAATAATGGGAATAAAAAATTAAGATTAAATATCTTTTTGGTCATGTTGTGCTCCTCTGATACAATCTGTATCAAGCTTTATCTTCTATATTAATTGAGTATTATTTTTAATATATTTTAGAGAATTTAACTTAAGAATAGTATACTGCACGATGAAAAAACAATCATTTTTCTTTATTGCGAACATTTATTTTTTAATACTGACCACAAATGTTTTTGCGGGTGCTACCGGTAAACTGACGGGATACGTTAATGATAATCAAGGCAAGCCTCTTGCAGGCGTTAATATTTACCTAGGCGGTACGGCAATTGGTACTGCTTCCGATGAAAACGGGCGCTACCTGATTATTAATATTCCAGCAGCGCCCTATACTGTAATTGTTTCTTATGTTGGCTATCAGACAATTAAAATGACAGACGTTATCCTTAACGCAGATCGCACAACATCATTAAATTTTGATATGGTTGTATCTGCGGTTGAAGGCGATGAAGTGATCGTAGAAGCCAAAAGGCCTGTAATCGTTAAAGACCAGACAGCCACCACTACCACGATCGAAAGCGCTACCATGAATAATATGCCGGTGAATAACATCTCTGATGTCCTATCTACCATGGCGGGAGTTATGCAAAACCATGGTGGTAATTATATTGTAGGCGGCGGCTATCATTTTCGAGGAGGAAGGGCGGGTGAAATCACCTACCTGGTAGATGGATTTGTTGTAGAAAATGCACTCTATGGAGGCATGGGGCTGGACATTTCCCGTAATGCCATATCTGAAATTTCCATGATCACTGGCGCTTTTAACGCTGAATACGGTGAAGCCACCAGCGGTGTGATTAATATTGTAACCAAAGAAGGAAAATCTAATTATTCCTGGCACCTGCGAGGTGTATCGGATAAAATATTAAATCCGGATGTACACGGTCAGGATCTGTATCGTATGGAAGGCAGTCTTAGTGGCCCGGTGCTGCCAATGAAACCCAACCTGGCCACATTTTTCTTTAATGCGGATATTTTGAAAACACGGACCGCAATGTGGAAAAACCGGCTCCCCTACGATATATTAAAGGTGGATATGGATAATGATGGCATATTTGATCTAGCTGATGGCGACAGTCTGGCAGTTGCGGACCTGACAACAGACGGTAAATATGATCCAGTTGAACTGAAAAAAGGCGTTATTGAGATTAATGATATATTTAGCAGTCAAAGCCGTTATAGCGCAAAACTCGTTTTAAGACCTTTACAAAAATTGAAGATCGTGGCATCAATCAATGAATATTATAATGAAGGGAAAGGCTTCTCCATGGACTACCGCCTAATCCCGGAAAAGAATTCTACGGGAGTTGAGCGAACCCGGGATCTGCAGTTGAAAACTTCCTATGCTATTTCAAAAAACATGTTTTTTGACATTAAATATCATCGCTACTCCCGCAATCAATGGAACGGCTATAAACCCCATCTCAATGAGCGCCATGAGCTCTATACAAAGATTTTTACAATTCCGGAAGATTGGGCGGGATTCATCCCATCCTCATTAACTCCTGGAGGAGATTTTCTCTGGCTCAGCTATTACGCAGAACCTTTTATGGATCTGAATGGAGATGGTTCCTGGAATCAATACGCAGCGGAATACTGGAAGGATGACAATGGAAACGGTATTTGGGACAATGGTGAATATTACAATGATTGGAACGGGGATGGCTCTTGGAATATGTGGGACCTGAATAACGACGGGCATCCGGATCAAGAACCGTATGAAGATATGGACGGAGATAGTGAATACACGCTGGGGGTTGACCCTCCAGTTAGCAGCCCAGACGCATATGATGGAACTGCTCCCTACTGGTTCTGGGGGGATTACGAAATATTTAATAATTATGGTGATACAGTAAGGATTGCGACCTCAACTAACCATGATTACTGGTGGTATCATTCCGATTATACAACCTTAGGCGGATCTTTGACCTGGCAGGCTAACGATCGTCATCAAATTAAAACCGGCCTTGAATCCAGGCAGTATGATCTGGGAGAATTTTGGGGATCAGGTATTGGAGGAGGTGTATTTGGCAACTCATCTGATGCAAGTTTCTTGCTGTGGAACCATATGCCCAGATCAGTGAATTGGTATATCCAGGATAAAATTGAGTTTAGCGACATGGTGATTAATGTTGGTTTAAGATATGATCGTTTAGACCCCAACAGCACCTATCCCGACCCAACCCGGGAACTGGGATACAGATACACGGACGACAATGGCGTTTCTCATATTATTGAACCAAACAAATTAAATCAATTATCAGAAAACGAAGAAGAAACTCTGAAATGGGGATATTTAAAGCGCGATAGCGATGGGAATTTAGACGGTTTTACATCTGCACCAAGAGCCCCCGTTAAAGACCAGTGGAGCCCCAGACTGGGGATTGGCTATCCCATAACAGATCGAACTGCATTCCATTTTTCCTATGGCCAGTTTTATCAATTCCCTGATCTGATCAATATGTACAATTACAGCAACTACCAAGGAAATAAAGGTTCACCTCCCGGGTGGTCGGATGAAGCAAATTCCATGGCCCAGGATTTTCTCTACGGGAATCCCTACTACCCGTTCCCTTATAATATTACTGACTGGTATATCCCGGAAGTGGGTACTCCAAATGTAAATCCGCAACGTTCCACTCAATATGAGACAGGTCTGCGGACACGAATTGGGAACCAATATTTATTGACCGTCAACCTCTATTATAAAGATATGTTCGATTATATCGCATCCAAGAGATACGATGCAGATCCCAGCCAATACGCTATCTACAAAAATATGGATTATGCGAATTCCCGGGGAGTGGAGATGTCTTTCCAAAGATTATACTCTGCCGGATTGGACTGGGAAATCAACTATACCTTGTCCCGGGCAGAGGGCAATGCTCCCACTAGTGATTATCACTGGTATGTTGCAGAATGGGCTAATGGCTATGACTGGCAAGATTTCAATCATACTTACACTATGCCCTGGGATCAAACTCATAATATAAATTTCCGATTGAATTATATCGCCCCTTCCGGTTTAGGCCTCAGTATGATCGGTAGTTACGGTAGCGGATTCCCCTATACACCAGAGGATGCTCGAGCGAGACCCATAGACAAACAATATTCTGGTAGAATGCCTTCCACATCTAATGTGGATTTAAAACTTTACTATGATTTAAAGATGAAAAATCTGAACATACGCTTGTTTGGAGATATTTCTAATGCTATGAATAAGGCTAATGTGCTCGCAGTCGATAATACCACTGGCGAACCTGATGCTACCTTAGACTCGGGCCAACCGGCCATATATGTATGGAAACCATACTACTTCAGCCCACCAAGGCATATTGAGATCGGCATTAGTGTTGCATATTAAATTTATCATCCAAAAACTTCCTGTGCTGCTCTACTTTGTTGCTTTTACATTAGTACTCGGACAAAGTGAACCACTTACTAAAATAGAGTATTACGAACGGTATCTTGCCAAACCGCAGCCTAGGAAGAACGCAGGTAAGACACTGAGTTTTCAGGATAGAAAACGAAGCGTCCTAGATAAAGGCAATTTGGTATTACGCATGTCAAATGCAGCCATCTACGGTTATGATCCCTGGGGATTAAACCATGAGTTCCCTGCGGGGACTATGCTCATGAATGGCTGTTGTACCTACCAATGGACAGCCGGACCAATTGTAGGCGCATTAAAGGGCGGCGTGCCGTCTGTCAGCGTGGGCACCAAGTACTCTGCCCGAGACCACGATGAGGAGTTTGAACCGCTGCCAAATTATGATGCCGGATACGTAGATACGGATGCAAATATTGGTATTGCCTTCAGTGATATCCCTGAATCCTGGCCAGATCAGTGGCCCATTGAGACCGCATTGGGTGACACATTCATGTCCATTATATACAATGCATCTAAAGTTCCTGTAGATACATTGTTCTTCCCTGGCGTTGAGCCGGAGCTGGGTCCGGAAGGTTTTCCAGATGCGCCATGCGGACTTGGCATCCAGGCCGACCGCGAAGCCTATTTTGTTGTCACAGATAATGACCCTGAATATGGCAATACATTTGCCAGTAATAATGGCGTTGGACCTCTGGATATTCGTATTGATGTATGGGTATTGAACTACAGTAATACCTTTGGTAATGATGGATTTATTTTCATCCAGAAAATGACAAATGTCGGCAAAGATACGCTAAAAGATTTGTATTTTGGTGCAAACACGGACCCAGACACCCCGGAACAGGGCTGGAATGAATGGACAGATGATCTAAGTATGTTTATTACCCCTAACGACCCTCAAATCGCTGAGAAACTATCCGACACAACCGATGCTCATTTGCTGGAAAACCTAGCTGTTTTGTGGGATCCCGATGACCAATCGGAAGGATTCAAATCATCCGGCATCGCTTGGGTAGGTTTAAAATTTTTAGAGTGTACTTATTACAGCAATGATGGTACTACCCGCCCATATGGTATTTCTGCATTTCATACAGTTGAATGGAGCAATGACACGCAGAGCGATGTAGAAGCATATAATCTCCAGATGTTAGGCGGTATTGAAGAGCCAGATAATACCACACCTCATCCATCCGACATCTATAACAAACCCCACACCTACGGGCCAGATGTGACCTGGATCATAGCTGCCGGTGGTCCGGAATCCGTTAATGCGAGCGGAGAAACAGTTCCCGCACTGGATGTATCTCCTGGCGAATCTGTAGTTTTTACCTTTGCTGATTTTGTGGGTATCAATGAAGCGGACCTACTGCGCAATGCCAAAGTATTTCAGTCACTTTATGATAACGGGTGCTCTAGTCCGCAGCCTCCAGATCAGCCTCTTGTACGTGCTGTACAAGATGATAAACGGATTGTTCTTTACTGGGACAAACGCAGTGAATCATCCATGGATCCGGTCACGGGTACCAATGCGTTTCAAGGCTATCGGGTTTATCGCAGTACGGATCGGGGCAGCAGTTGGGGAAATGTAATTACAGATGTAAATGGAAACCCTACTGATATATTTCAACCATTGGCAATCTATGATAAAGTGGACGGAATCTCCGGCTCCCATCCCATGGCTGACCCATTGATTTACTATAATCTTGGTTCCGAGTCAGGGCTACAGTATACCTATATTGATGAAAATATTATCAATGGTTACGAGTACTGGTATGCAGTTACTGCATACGATGGGCCAGACAATTGGGCAGGAGCAATGGTGGATCCCATGGAGAATTCAAAATCCAAAGACGCTTATTTTTCCAATGATAATACCGTTGCGCTTATCCCTCAAGCCCCTCCAGTTGGCTTTAAGAAAGGCGGCATAGATAACGTAACCCATAGCGGTTATGCAGATGCAACCCTTACGGCTATTGCAGCAGATCCATTTATGGTAGATATGCTCGGTCATTCCGAAGTCACTGAAAATGACCTGGTAAGTAAAGGATATTCTTATCTGGTAGAATTCCATACCAGAATTGATACAGTTGATTCCAGTAGCGAAGATATTTCTGACTGGGACACAACTTATATCAACTACTGGTCCATGGTCAATTCTTCTACAGGCGATATAATAATTCCTGAAGAAACAGATATAGTTTCTGAAGTGCAGCACGTGATTGACGGATTTATTCCATCTTTTTCCCATGTAGTGTGGGATATTGAGCAGGAAGATTCAACAGTGTTCATTCCTTTAGATACCACCACAGCCAGCGGGATTCCTTTTGGCGGGCTGGGACATGCCAGTGCCAATGAAGCAACATGGTGGGGTTATATGTCCACTCTCCCTTCCAATTCTGTAGGGGAACTTGGCGGTATTCCAACTATTTCCGATTTATGGAATGATCTTGAACTTCGTTTTACTAACACCGGCTCTATTGCCTCCTATTATAATATCCTGACCCTGTACGGTATGCAGGAAATTGATACAGTCCGGGTTCCATTCGAATTATGGGATGTGGAAAATGCACAACAATTGAATATTGCTGCATACCAGACTCTGGGAACTGCTAAACCGGAAGAAAGAATATGGACAATGGATAGTTTAATGGTAGTGGATTCGGTTTTTGTAGCCGGTGATACAACGCTGGATACTTCCTGGGTTTATGGATACAGGCTGAATACAGATTTTCAATTTATTCCCGGATACACATCATATTCATCAGAAAACACTTTGCACTACACAGAAGACACGGACCAAATGGGCTGGGTAATCAACTGGGACAAGGACGATTCATTCTTTAATATTGGGGATAAATTGAGAATTTATATCCCCAACCCGATTATTCCGGGGCAGGATACATATACCATCACTACAACTAAAGATGATTACGGACTTTCCAGAGGGGATTTGGACCAGGTTAAGGTTGTTCCCAATCCATATGTGGTCACATCCGTTTATGAACAGCTCTCATTTGTAAAAGAATTGCACTTTACACATTTGCCGATGGAATGTGTCATTCGGATCTATAATAATGCCGGAGAAATGGTCCAGATTTTACAGCATAATCCATCAAGTCCAGGGTATCGCGGGCCAAGTGTTGAAGCATGGAATTTAATGACTTATAACAACCAAGATGTTGCATTCGGGGTTTATCTTTTTCACGTAGTCTCCGGTGGATTTGATTCCGGTGAAGAATTTATTGGGAAGTTTGCGGTAATCAAATGACACGTTTAGTATTAATTATTCTAATTTTTTGTTCTACCTTAATGGGCCAGTTTGACAATGCTGGTACTTCAGCAGCAAACTTCCTGAAAATAGGTGTAGGTGCAAGGGCTTCAGCAATGGCAGGTGCCATCACGGGACAGGTAGATGACCCTACCAGTTTATTTTGGAATCCTGCGGGGATCGCAAATGCAAAGGGGATTGAGGTTTCGGTAAACCATACAGACTGGATTTTTAATTTAACGCATAGTTATTTCGCAGCTATAATGCCTGCTGGTCGATTTGGGCACTTCGGATTGAGTATCAACTATCTCGACATGGGAGAAATGGAAAGCACAACTGAATTCCAACCTGAAGGAGATGGCAGATCTTTTTCCGCATCAGATATGGCCATTGGAATTGCCTATGGTAAAAATATGAGCGATCGGTTTAATGTTGGTCTGCAACTAAAAATGATCCAAGAATCCATCTCATTCTCATCTGCAACTGCATTAGCCATAGATGCCGGCTCACAATATATTACCCGTTTCTCAGGATTAAAAATCGGCATGTCTATCACCAATTTTGGAACTAAAATGAGATTGAGTGGCACGGACCAGAAAGTGGATGTTGATCCCTTTGAAGATTTAGATGGTAATCCGGATGTGATTGCTACCCTGCGTACGGAAGACTGGCCTCTGCCCATGGGATTTCGCTTTGGGCTCTCATTTCAACCTTTAGGACCAGAATCCATTATTAAAAACTCTTTGTTGAATCTTACCCTAAATACGGATTATTATGATTCCCGGGATTTAAATCCTTATTTTGCAGGCGGAGCTGAATTAAAAGTTGGCAATCTACTTTATTTAAGATCTGGTATGAGGCGCGAATATCAGCACTACAGCGATTCTATTGATGATTTAACTACAAGTGAAATGGACGATTCAGCCAATTCCGAAATTTACGTTAGCCGCTGGTCATGGGGATTTGGACTTACTTCAGAAAGTTTCCCCGCCATTCCCTATAAATTGAATCTGGATTATTCCGTGTCGGATCTGGGCGTCCTGGGCATCAGTTCTCAGATCGGCCTTACATTTAAATTATAATCGCTGAAACAAGCATGTATTCCTTGTTTGCCCTTATGGGGTTTGTACATCCATTGAATGCTGAAAAAATTTCCAGATTTCTTCACTGGTGTTCAAGTCTTGGTTCCCTGAATTTCGGGGCCAGCCCTGTGGCCAATCATGACCGCCATTGATAACTTTATAAAACCATACTTCATTATTATGGATACCATTTGTGTGTTTTTCTGTAATAATATAGCTACCATCTTTTTTATCAATGTCTGCAAGCGTGTCAATACTTGATACAGCACACTGGTTGCGATCTACCCAAAACTTTATGGTTGTTTCAACGCCCATATAGGCTCCCCATTTATCTCTATTGTTCACATCCCCATCATAGTAGGTTGTATTGTCCGCTGTCCCGTGGATCTGAAAAACGGGTACAGGATCATTTTTGTTGCACGATTCATAGATCCATCCCATCATGCAGCCGGTGATAGGGGCGATTGCTTTAAAGATATCTGGTGCCTCGCAACCTAACAGATAACTCATATCACCGCCGTTGGACATGCCGGTGCAAAATGTTTTTTCAGGATCTAAATTATATTCTTGTTGCAAATATATTGCTAGGGATTTAATAAACGATAAATCATCTACAGTTTCATTCTTATGGGTTTCGTAGCCTACATTCCAAAAAGATGACCCCTTTTTTGTATAAATTGTGTTTTCACTACTACCCGTTCCTTGAGGATAACAGACTACAAAACCATTCTTATCTGCAACCATATCCATTCGGGTATATTCCCGAATAAGAGAATTAGTGCCTCCTAACCCATGTAATACAAATACTAAAGGCGCATTTGGCTTAATGTTTTCTGGAATATGAAGAATATACTCTCTGGCTCTTCCATCAACCTCAAATGCAAATATATTATCTACCTGAGTTTTTTTGCATGAGATAAATAGAACCATCACAAATAAAGTTAGAAGTGTTTTTGTCATGTTATTTATTAATCTTATAGTTTATTATGAATCATACATGGGTCAGTCATTTATTTTAAAAGAGTCATCTTTCCGGTTTTTAGATAAGCTCCCGCCTGGATCTTGTAAAAATAAACTCCACCTGAAACAAATTTACCATCATTATTTGTAGCATTCCATTTGATTGACCATTGCCCCATCTCTTGTGTTTTTTTAATCAAGTTTTTTATTTCTCTGCCAAACATATCGTAGATACTAATATTAACAAAGCTTTGTTCTGGTAGGTAATAATGAAGCGTCGTTTCCGGGTTGAAGGGATTGGGATAGTTTTGTTTTAATAAAAATGTATTCGGATCCTGACTGTGATTATTATTCGTAATACCCAGATTATTAATAATAAAGTTTTCAAAAAAATTCCAGATCTCTTCGCTGGAATTAATATCCATATTACCGTAAGCACCCGGCCAATCGTGCCCTCCGTTAACAACTTCATACAGCCAGACTTCATTGTTGTTGAGCCCATTAGTATTTTTATGGCTAACCACATAACTACCATCTGACATGTCTATATCGGGTAAAGTATCTATAAGGAATTCAGTGCAGCCATTCAGCTGGGTCCAGAAATTAAATGTTGTATCCACACTTTCCCATGGACCCCAGCCATCATTAAAAATTTCGTCTGCACCTTCCCACCACGTCACATCATCATCTGTTCCATGAATTTCAAATACTGGTATTGGGTTCAAAGGTGCACATGAGTTATATAACCATGTCATCATGCAACCCGCAACAGGTGCAACAGCCCTAAATACATCTGATGCCTGGCAAGCTAGGAGATAACTCATATCTCCTCCATTGGACATTCCTGTGCTGAAAGTGTTCTGGGTGCTCAAATTAAAATCTGTCTGCAGATATTGTGCCAGAGACGTGGCAAATCCCACGTCATCCACTGTTTCATCCACATGCCAATCATAACCCACATTCCAAAAAGAATAGTCCCAATCATCAATAAGGCCTTGAGGATAGCAAACTGCAAAACCATTATCATCTGCAATTTGATTCAGTCCGGAATAATTCATTATGCCGCTGGCAGATCCAGAATATCCATGGAAAACAAACAAAAGTGGAGCGTCCGCAACCAATGAATCTGGGATATATAGGTAATACTCCCGGCTTAGACCATCATGAGAAAATTGATGTAACTCGGGTTGTGCCTGAACAAATAACAAAGAAAACAATAATGGAATACTATAATATTTCATCCACACTATTCGTCACTAACATTAACCAATGGAATAGCCCTGGGAAAGTCATCGTCGATATTATTAGTGAATCTTAAAATATAAGAAAAATGATAGGAACCTGGTTTGATCAGGTATTCTTCATGCGTACGGGGATTCCAACTGTCATCGCCTCCCACCCCCATAATTTTATAATCAATATTTACGGTCACGGGTCCATCTTCCTTAACCATATAAGTATGGGTTGCATCTGTAATGTTTTCTAGTGTGTAATGGTGAGTGCTCAAATTGAATTTTGGCAGGCCAAGAATAATAACTCCAGCATTGGTTGTATTGGATAATGTGGCCCAGCGAACGTCTGTTTTATTGCCATTTTCCTGGGGCCGTATATAAGGAAAATATTGTTCAGAAACTGTGCCTTCATAAATACCAAGGAATGCACTATGTTTACGATCACTGTAAGATTCATGGGGGCCTCTGCCGTACCATTTCAGGTCTGAAAATTCTTCAGGAATCTTAAATGTGATACCTAATTTTGGGAGAACGGGCAAAATAGGATCAACATTAGACTGCACATCCACATGCAGATCCCCATTACCAAAAACCGTATAAACTATTTCTAAATTGATCTCTCCTTTCTCACTAGAATGCTTTTCTATAACTCTGATTTGGATGGATCTGTCATTTATTTCTTGTACATCAACTGACTCCACGCTCCGATGAAGATTGTTGTAACCTGCTTCGAGCCAGCGTGATGCAAAACTTTTATCGTTACCACCTTCATCATTATCAGTAGGGGCTCTCCAGATATTGTGGGCCAATGGTGCACTCAGCATGTCTTGCTCATGGAGAGTGACTTGCTTTAATTCACCACTTTCATGATCGAATAGAAAATTCCGACCGCTGGCCTCTACTTTAATGTGTGAATCTGATTGTTCAATATTCAGTCGAGGAAAGCTGGAACTTGATGCTAAGTTTTTGAAAAATTGAGTTTTTTCTTGAACGACAACCTGGTCAGAAGCCATTAGATGTCCAGTTGGAGCCCAAGGTGTTGCCTCTTTTAGACTGAATTTAAAATTTATAGCATACTCATGATCCGAACTTTTATTGCGAGACTTGGTAAATACCGGCAAATCGAGTGTTGTCGTCGTACCGGGAGAAATGTTCAAGATCGGAATAGTTCCCTTTGCCACAAAGGCTCCATCATCCAAAAGTTCCCACTCACCTGTCAGATGATCCAGACTCTGGAAAAAGTAGCGATTTTCTAGGAGAAATTTGTTAGGGTCTTTACCATCCCAGGTCACCTTGGCATTCTGCATATGATGTTTAATCTCATACAAACTCGGGTGCGGTTGGCGATCAGGAGAAACCACACCATTGATACAGAAATTGCCATCATGGAGCTCTTCACCAAAATCACCGCCATAAACATAATAGGATCCATTTTCATCCGTTCTCAGGAGACCTTGATCCACCCAATCCCAGATAAATGCACCCTGGATACGTGGGTATTTATATATGGCATCCCAATACTTGAAGATGTTGCCATTACTATTTCCCATGGCATGAGAATACTCACAAAGAATTACAGGGCGTTCGGGATTTTCATCATGAAGCTTGATCATAAGATCCACAGAGGGATACATATTAGCGATGATATCATAATGATTAGGCAAAGGTCCATAACCTGGTTCCTTGCCTTCATAATGGATCAATCTTGAAGGATCATATTTGCGAATCCAATCAGCCATCACATCATGATTGGGACCGTAGCCAGCCTCATTTCCCAACGACCAGACAATAATTGAAGGATGATTTACATCTCTCAGGACCATCCGCTGTGCACGTTCCAGAAAAGCTTTCTCCCAGATTGGATCCAGTGTGAATTTGGACCAAAAGGCATGAGACTCCAGATTGGTTTCGTCATAGAGGTAAAGCCCGTATTCGTCACAAAGCTCATACCAGCGGGGATGATTGGGATAATGAGATGTTCGGACCGCGTTTACATTAAATCTCTTCATCAATTTTATGTCCGCAATCATGGGAAACAGTTCTGCCAGTGATGGGATCATGTTCATGGCGATTCACACCCTTGATAATAATGGGTTTACCATTCACCAGCATTTGTCCATTTTTCAGTTCAACAGATCTAAATCCCACTTTCGTGCTGATGTATTCGATGGATTCAATATTTGAGTCGATCAGGTTTAATACGAGTGTATAGAGATTGGGTATCTCAGCCGACCACTGGCTGATATCATTTACTTCTAAGAAAAAATCCAGTTTTTTTCCCGTATTGGGACTTAGTTCCTGCTCAATGGATTGAATAACACCTATCTCCTGTTGAGCTGGGTCAAATAGAGATGCTTTAAGTAAAATCCGTTTCGGAGAATACGAATAATTTGATAAATCCGTTGTTAAAGATAATAACCCATTCTGGTAATTATCGGTGAGTTCTGCGATTGCCTTATAATGACGAATATGAACGTCGGGCACATGCATGAGATACACATCCCGGTAGATTCCACTCAGACGCCAGAAATCCTGGTCTTCGATAAAAGCGGCATCCGACCACCTAAATACCTGGACCGCAATACTGTTTTCTCCGGGTAATAGATAAGATGTAATATTGAATTCTGCCGGTGTCATGCTTCCCTGACTGTAGCCCACCTTTTTCCCGTTTATCCAAATAAAAAACGCCGATTTAACACCGTCAAAGTGTAGGATGATTTGTCCATCATTCCAGGTGCCCGGCAATGAAAAGGTTCTCCTGTAGGAACCGACCGAGTTATTATCCTTTGGAGGAATTGGCGGTTGTGGATCTGGGAATGGATGTTTTACATTGGTATAGATTGGCTGGCCATACCCTTCAAGCTCCCAGGAACTGGGGACATTTATATTACCCCAGTTATTAACATTATAATCCAGATTAAAAAATTCATCGTGAGCCCGTAGGGCGTAACGATGAAAAAATAAGTAAAATATTCTGAGACTTCGTCTCAGAATATTTTACCAATATGTTCGGCA
>JYMV01018459.1_pt1 | contig 13010 bp, 9 predicted proteins | sample 338911 | NCBI WGS metagenome assembly JYMV01 (sample SAMN03354496, study PRJNA234377) | hydrothermal vent metagenome | biome: Deep sea; feature: Hydrothermal plumes at the Eastern Lau Spreading Center, Western Pacific Ocean; material: Seawater | place: Tonga | collected 2009 | depth 2000 m m | reverse complement strand
TCTGATATGCCTCACAAGGGCTCGCGTATCAACCCCTTCCATCGATATCACTCCAGCATTCGCTAGCCAAACACCTAACCCCTGTTCTGATCGGTAATTAGATTCAATTTTCGAGGCTTCTCTCACTACAAAACCTGCGATTTGAGGAACGGGTGACTCGAGATCATCCTCGCATACGCCATAATTACCAATCATCGGTGCTGTCATGATGAGAATTTGCCCAGCATAACTTGGATCTGTCAATGCCTCTTGATACCCACACATCGCAGTGTTAAAGACGACTTCTCCAGTATTGAAACTATCGCCTTGTTTACCAAATGAACGACCTCGAACGATGGTGCCATCTTCAAGTACGAGCCTGCATGGGTTTGAGGAACGTTCGTGCATCTATTCACATTGTAACCATGGGTCAGACACTCTGGGGGTCTGACCCCTAATGAAGAACTCCTGGCGTAAACTCCCTATTCATGGCGGGACTCTTTGACGAACCAACCATCTCATTTGTGCAAGTTGCTGTTGAACGCGCAGTGGACCGCTACCCAAAAGGACTCACCTATGGTGTTCCTCAAAGTTTGTCCCCGATACACGTTGGCCAACTCATTACCGTTCCACTAGGAAAAGGCAACACGCCGACAGAAGCATGGGTCCTGTCCGTCAGTGAAAAGCCCCCTACGCTCGCAGGCAACAAAGAAACTAAACAAGTTTTTTCGAAGAACGCCCAAACAGTTTCACTTCCAGAAGATCTAGTTTCTCTCGCCTCGTGGATGAGTTCGTATTACTGCGCGGCTATTGGACCGACCCTCTCAACAATGTTGCCCGGACCTGTCCGTAAAGGGATAGGCATCAAAACACGAACGCTTGTTAATCTTGTTATGTGTCCACCCAACGACGTCAAGGTAACAAAGAAACAGCAATACGTGCTTGACACGCTTGCAGAACTTCCAACAAACGATCGTCCAATTGGCATTTCAAAGTTAATGAAACTTGCGTCGCTTGGAAGTAGAGGACCTATTGACCGTCTTTCTGAACATGGTTTTCTTTCAACGCATCAAGTAACAAGTGTAGAAGCTTCTTGGTTCAAGCAAAACATTGATACAAAAGAAATGCCAACGCTTACCGACGACCAAAGTAGTATCGTCGATGCCATTTCTAAAAAATTAGGAGAGGGATTTAGTTCCCACCTGTTGCATGGTGTGACTGGCTCAGGAAAAACTGAGATTTATATGCAACTCATCGACCACGCGATCAAGGATGGGGGAAAAGCAATCGTCCTTGTTCCAGAAATTTCATTAACGCCGCAAACCGCTGCTCGTCTCATGGGACGATTTCCAGATAAACAAGTTGCCATACTGCACTCTGCACTCACAAAATCACAACGTCACCAACAATGGGCGATGGTAGCAAGTGGTGAAGCAGACATTGTCCTTGGTGCAAGAAGTGCTATCTTCGCACCGGTTCCTATCGATGCATTAAACATCATTATCGTCGACGAAGAACACGACCACTCGTACAAACAAGATCTGACACCACGATATCACGGGCGAGATGTTGCTATACGTCGAGCCTCAACTGCGAAATGCCCAATTCTATTGGGCTCTGCAACGCCCTCTATGGAGTCATGGTGGAATGCCACCCGTCGAAATATTTCTACCTTGCACACGCTTACACATCGCGCTCCTGGGTTAACTTTACCCAAGGTTGAAATCGTCAATATGCGAATTGCAAGAGCAGCATCGCAGGGTGTGATGCCAGTTTTTAGTAGAGAACTAGAACTTGAAATCCAACGATCACTGGCAAACGATGGACAAATATTGTTGCTATTAAACCGTCGAGGTTTTGCGCCATGGATCGCATGTTCTAGCCGTGCTTGCGATTGGATGATGCGGTGTGAACATTGTGAAACATCGATGGTCTATCACCGACGTAAACCACTTGAAGAAGTTGGTTTTGTTCGATGTCATCACTGCGCAAAAGAGCAACGGGTTCCAAAAATACTTGGTGTAGGTACACAACGTCTTGAAGCAATCATTCGAGAAACAATTCCCCTACCAAGTAGCCAAATTGCAAGACTTGACACCGACACGACTCGCAAAATTTCTGATCTCCACGATACGCTTGATCGTTTTACTCGAGGTGAAATTCGCGTCCTACTTGGAACGCAAATGATCGCCAAGGGACTTGACGTTGAAGGCGTCACGCTCGTTGGTGTTATCGACGCTGACACTGCAATTGACCTTCCAGATTTTAGAGCATCGGAAAGAACGTTCCAACTTGTCTCGCAGGTCTGCGGGCGGTGCGGTCGCGGGAGTCGTGAGGCAAAGGCGATCGTGCAAACATATAACCCACAAGCGCCTGCGATTGTGCTTGCTTCCGAAGGCAAGTACGAAGAATTTGCAAATCGAGAACTTCGACTCAGACAAGAAACGGGACTTCCCCCGACATCCCGTATGGTTCGGTTTGTTGTGCGTGATGATGAGTTTGAACGAACTGCAGGTCGCGCGGATGCCCTCTACGAACGTCTACTTTCAATCGCATCTCCTTCCATCCGAATCACACCAGCCGCTCCATGCGTGTTAACAAGGATTGCAGATCGTTTTCGATTTGACGTCACTGCCTCAGCGACAACTGCAAGGGAGTTACAACAGTTTCTAGAAGATGCACGACAAAAAAAGTACATTGAAAACAATCGCGATCTTGCCATCGATGTAGATCCTGTTTCGATGTTGTAATGGAGAGTCTAAAGACATCTTTTTCTGTTAAGATGTACCGTTTTACAGCAAAAAGATGCGAGCAACATGCAGCCGCCAAACGCAGATAAAAGCGAACTAACGCCAACAACAATTGACCCCTCAATCAACTCGTGGAATGCAGCATTCCTCGATGATCTATTTGTGCAATGGAAGACAGATTCCTCTTCAGTCACGAAGCAGTGGCAAGACTTTTTTCAGGGTTTCGAACTTGGAGCATCCATTGAGGAACAGCAAACACCATCATTTGGGGCATCTGCATCCCAAGCGTGTGTTGACTCTTTAATTTCCAATTACAGGATGTCTGGTCATTACGCAGCCCACCTTGACCCACTGGGTATACAAAAAACAAATCACAGTGCTTTGGATCTTGAATCGTTTGGTTTACATGAATCGCAACTTGACACCTATTTCGATCCAGGTCATCTTGACGTACCAAGACCTTCCAAACTCTTGGACATCATTGAGCGGCTTGAAAAAACGTATTGCCGGCATATCGGTGCGGAATACGCCCACATAGAAAATCGCGAGCAACGAAGATGGCTGCAAGCGCAAATGGAACCTATTGCCAATCAACCTAGGTTTGACGAAACTACAAAATGTCGGATTCTTCGAAAACTTACCGAAGCAACAACGCTCGAAAACTTCTGTGCAACAAGGTTCATCGGCAAAAAGCGATTTAGTTTAGAGGGAAGCGAATCACTCATCCCAATGATGAATGAACTCATCAATGAAGCAGGACAACAAAACGTTGAAGTTGTCACAATCGGTATGGCGCACCGTGGCAGAATTAATGTACTTGTTAATATCCTTCGCAAATCATACGACCAGTTATTTACTGAGTTTGAAGAGAGTTGGGTCGACGATTTTGCAGGCGGAGGCGGTGATGTAAAGTATCACCTTGGATATAACGCAGATATTCTGACGGATCTTGGGGAACCAATGCACATCACCCTTGCTCCTAATCCATCACATCTTGAATTTGGCCACTCTGTTGTCCTTGGCAAAGCAAGATCAAGACAACGAACTCAATGTGACGAAGACCGTTGTCTTTGCATCCCACTTCTCATTCATGGAGATGCAAGTTTCCCTGGACAAGGAATCGTTGCTGAATTGTTTAACATGGCTCACCTTGATGGATACACCGTCGGCGGCACTGTGCATATTGTTATCAACAACCAGATAGGGTTTACAACAAATCCTCATGACAGTTACTCTGGTAGGTATTGCACAGATATTGCAAAAATGGCTGGGGCGCCCATTATTCACGTCAATGGTGACGATCCGGAAGCGTGCGTACACGCGATTCAAATGGCTGTGCGGTATCGACAAACATTCCACAACGATGTTGTCGTTGACTTGTGGACGTATCGAAAACTTGGGCATAACGAAGCGGATGAACCTCGATACACACAGCCAATAATGTACCAAGTCATTTCTCAGATGAAACCAATCACTGAGTTATACGCTGAAAAACTGATCAAGAACGGCGTACTTACAAAAGAAGTTTTTGAGCAAATGGTTAAAGACGTTCGAAGTGAACTTGAAGCATCTCAAGAGCGATCGATGAGACAGCCTATCTCATCAAGCGTTCCACCCTATCAACCTTCAACTGCGTGGGAGGGTTTGAAAGGAGACACCAAAGATCGATCTGCTGATACGACCGTATCAAGGGAGTTGTTATCAAAAGTCGCGCATGCACTTGGAACAGTACCAGACAATTTCAACACCCATCCCAAGTTGAAGAAGTTACTTGAGATGCGAAAAAAAGTCATCACAGAGAATGCGCCTTTTGATTGGGGAGTAGGAGAGTTACTGAGTTTCGGTACCCTGCTCGAAGAAGGCAATGCAGTGAGACTCACTGGACAAGACGTTGAACGCGGGACGTTCAGTCACCGTCATGTTGTACTCGTCGACACAATAACTGGCGAACCGCTGTTACCTTTAAATAACATTTCACCACAGCAAGCTACTTTGTGTGTCCATAACAGTCCCCTTACTGAATGTGCATGCTTGGGATTCGAATATGGTTATTCACTTGGCGACCCACACATGCTTGTCGTGTGGGAAGCGCAGTTTGGAGATTTCGTCAACGGCGCGCAAGTCATTATTGACCAATTCATTTCGTCTGCCGAAATTAAATGGAGACGATCGTCTGGGCTCGTGATGTTACTTCCCCATGGATATGAGGGGCAAGGTCCAGAACATTCTTCAGCACGCTTAGAGAGATTCCTCGCACTTTGCGCTGACAGAAATATGGCCGTCATCAACCCATCCACACCTGCACAAATTTTCCACGCCCTGCGACGTCAACTCAAATGGCCTTTTAGGAAGCCACTTGTTGTGATGTCACCAAAAAGTCTACTGAGAAATCCAAAAGCTGTTTCAACAGTTTCAGATCTCACCGACCGAGGGTTCTTCACTGTGATCGACGATACACTCGAGAGTGATAAGGTACATCGTGTCATTTATTGCACGGGAAAAATCTATTATGACCTTGCAGCACATCGAGAGACCATCTCAAACCCAGAAACAATCGCCTTGATACGCATTGAGGAACTCTACCCATTCCCGATAAGGAAACTACAACAAATACTCCAAAAATACACCAGTGCTGAGTTTATGTGGGTACAAGAAGAACCAGAGAATATGGGCGCATGGCGGTATATCGATGCTTCCTTTAGGGATTATCTCGGAATTGATCTCACTCGAGTCTGCCGCAGACCAAGTGCAACCCCTGCTGTGGCGTCTCACAACATGCACAAAGCCGAGCAACGCCGTATCCTCATCGAAGCCGTTGGTCTTCCTACAACAAAACAACCATGACACACCCTATTACCATTCCAAATCTTGGCGAATCAATCACCGAAGTTGTTCTAGGTGTTTGGTTTGTTCAAAATGGCGCGTGGATCGAACGGGATCAACCCTTGCTTGAAATTGAATCTGACAAAGTCACTCAAGAACTACCCTCTCCAGTTTCGGGAGTTGTCACAATTACAAAACAAACTGGTGACGAGTGTAACATTGGGGACGTGATTGGCTCGATCGATGAATCTGTGTCAAAACCCGACACCCCCGAATTACCAGATATCTCCGAAACCGAATCCTCAGAACATACTGCTCGAGAAGAAGTCGCTCAAGAAACGGTTGCTTCTGCTGAACAAACAAAGGCGACGCCCCTTGCAAAAAAAGTTGCCTCTGATATGGGCGTCGAGATCGATCAAATCGCCGGATCAGGTACTGCGGGCAAAGTAACAAAAGCAGATGTCTTAAGTGCAAGCGACGCACCACTTGCACAATCCATTTCTGAAGATACTTTCATCCCTCCAATCGTTGACGAAAGCTCAATTGAACGCAGAGGTATTCGCCGCGAAAAAATGTCGATGCTTCGACGACGAATTGCGCAACGCCTTGTTGATGCGCAACATTCTGCTGCGATGCTTACGACCTTTAACGAAGCAGATATGAGTAAGGTGATCGCCCTGCGCAAAATTCACAAGGATGAGTTCAATGATCGATATGGTGTGAACCTTGGATTTATGTCTTTTTTCACAAAGGCTTGCGTCTCTGCTCTTCAGGCTTGGCCAGCACTTAACGCATCCATTGACGGTAATGATGTGGTGTATCACGAATATGTTGACATGTCGATTGCCGTTGGTACCGACCGTGGTCTTGTTGTTCCAGTGATTCGATCTGCTGACCGAATGAATTTTGCAGAAATTGAATTGACAATAAAAGATCTCGCTTTGCGTGCAAAAGAAGGAAAATTATCGATTGAAGATATGACTGGGGGTACCTTCACCATCAGCAACGGTGGAGTGTATGGATCAATGATGTCAACACCAATTCTTAATCCACCACAATCAGGCATTCTTGGATTACATAGAATTCAAAACCGGCCAATTGAAAACCCAGACAAGCCCGGTGAAATTGTCCTTCGACCAATGATGTACCTCGCACTGAGTTACGATCACCGAGTTGTTGATGGCGAAGGAGCAGTTCGTTTCCTTGTTCACCTCAAGGATTGCATTGAAGATCCTCAACGACTTTTGTTGGGTTTGTAGCATGACCAATGAATGTGGTCATCTTCCAGTGCTTCCCGATCAGGTTTGTGAATTGCTCAACCCCCAAGAAGGTGATGTCATCGTTGACCTCACTGCTGGTAGAGGCGGTCATGCCGAACTTCTTGCCATACACGCAGGAACTGCTGAGGTCTTGTTGTTCGATCTTGATGAAGCCAACCTACAATTTGCAACAACGCGTCTTGAACGTCAAGGAATCTCTGTCCACCCACACCACGCAAATTTCGTAACAGCAGCAACAACACTTGAAGATGCTGGCATCCAAGCAAACTGCGTCCTTGCGGATCTTGGGTTTTCATCGAATCAGATGGATGATGCCCAAAGAGGTTTCAGTTTTGGGAGTGATGGTCCACTCGACATGCGTCTTGATCCTACAATTGGTCCAACAGCTGCAGAGTTGGTCAATACGATGTCAGAGAAAGAACTCGCAGATACGATCTATTTTCTTGGCGAAGAACCCTATTCACGACGAATTGCACAAAAAATTACACTTGAACGGGAAGAAGTGCCGATTTTGACTACTGCTAGGCTCGCACAACTTGTGCGTGATGCTTACGGTGCACGGGCTCGCTCGTCACGGCTTCATCCTGCAACGCGTACATTCATGGCGTTGCGAATTGCCGTCAACGGAGAACTCGATGCACTCGATGCATTGCTCCTTGATGTCGAGGCTGGTGGCCGCAAGGTCGACAGTGGTGGTTGGCTTCATCCTACTGCTAAGATTGCTGTGATCAGTTTTCACAGTTTGGAGGATCGCCGCGTAAAGCAATCCTTCGTCGCCCTTGAGAAGAATGAATTGGCGAAGCGACTTACTCGCAAACCAATTCGAGCTACGGTTGAGGAGCAATCACGCAACCAACGCTCTCGCCCTGCGAAACTTCGTGCGGTCCAACTTGGCTCATAGAAGGTTACCTTCTAAGTTTGTGATCGGACGTTCCATTCCCATGGACAGCAACAACAAAATTTCAATCGTTATTGGTTTCGGCTTACTTATCTTTGTTGGAATGTTTGTGGCTGACCACTTTTCAATTGCAACGAATCGCGAAGTCGCAACCCTTGGACCAGAACCGCCAACTCCACCGGCTATTCCTGCGTCTCAACTCATCAATGGTCCCCTCCCATCACTTGAAACCATTGAACAAATTGCAATAACAAGTGATCGAGTCTATGTTGTCAGTCAGGGTGATTCACTCCGTTCAATATGTAGTTCCAAGTATGGCGATGCTGGTTTAGCGAATGCAGTCGCACGTTGGAATGGAATATCCTCTGCAAACAGTATCGAAGTTGGCCAACAAATAGAATTGCCAACGAGAACGGCACTCATCTCCACACCATTGAATACACCTACACAAGAACATCAAGAAACTGAACTTGCACAAATCCCAAATCCAACTCCCAATTTTGGAACGTACACAGTAAAAATTGGTGACACGCTTTCTGAAATTGCGCAAGAAATTTGCGGATCTGCAAGGTATACAAATCAACTTATCAAACTGAACAAAAAAACACTTCCAAACCCAGACCGTCTGCAAGTTGGCATGAAACTTCGGTATCCCCTGTATTGACTACCAATGGCACGCAAGTTACTCATCGTCATTTTCGTTTTCACGCTCGCTGCACTCGAACTACTCGCAATCCGACAAGAACAAATTAATACAGTGCACACAATGACAATCATACATCAACAAATAGTAAGACAAGAATCATCCCTCGACGCTCTTCGCTTTGCAATCGAAAAGGAATGTTCTTTAGAATCACTGGGTCTATTTCTTACCGCTGAACTTGAACAAGATGAGTAAAGATCAGCCAACGCATCAAAGAATTGTCGCAGTCGCCTTGTTCGTTTGCTTGTTTGTAATACTGGCTTTAAGTGCTGGGTTTTACCGTGTTATATCGTTAAAAGTCAACACACCTGAAAAGTTAACTTCTGTTGCTACGCCAACGAATAGTAAGATTATCCAACTTGCGACTCGGGGTGCTCTTTTAGATCGAAGAGGAAGAATTCTTGCTGGAAGTAGAGTTGGATATAAGTTGTTCGTTGATCCCTCACTTGTTGAAAACATAGAACTACTCGCCTTTGAATTGGGCGAGAAACTCAATCTTCCACCTGCAACTATTGAACGTAAAATTCTTGAACGAAAAAATAGTCAATATGTTGTCATAGTAAACTTACTAGAACAATGGCAAGTTGACCTCATACGCAATTCATCTTATAAAAGTGTAGGTCTTGAACAGCGGCTTGTTCGAAGTTATCCACACGGCAATTCTATTGCTAGTCTTATTGGGCTCGTTGGAACAGAGCACATAGGCCTTGCTGGTCTTGAACATGCGTTAAATCATTCGCTTGATGGGAAATCGGGAACCCTCGTACGGCTTCGTGATGCTCAAAAACAAACGCTTTGGGTTGATCCTGAAGATTACTATCCAAAAATTGATGGTAAAGACGTGCAACTGACAATCGATGTTGTCATCCAAGAAATTGCAACAAATCATCTCCGGAAAGAAGTCCTTCGCTGCAACGCGGGTGGTGGACGAGTTGTTGTTCTCGATCCTAATACTGGTGACATTCTTGCGATGACTGACATTTTAAACCCGAGGGAGAATTGGACGCAAGAAGTTTCCGACCCGATGCGAGAAATTGACCCCCGCCTTGGTCGTAATCGATGTCTGACCGATCCGTATGAACCGGGTTCTACGTTCAAACCGTTTGTTTGGTCATTAGCAACTGAACTCGGCAAGGTATCGGTTGATGAAATCTTGCCAACTCCTACTGGAAGTTCTCACATAACTTCATATAACAGACCGATTCGTGATGTGCGTTACTATGGTCCCTCAACGTGGAGGAAAGTCCTGATCAAATCCATGAACACTGGCATGGCGATTGTTGCTGAACGTCTGTCAAATGATGAAATGCGAAATGGAATCAAGGGGTTTGGGTTTGGTAGCCCCACGTACCTTGGTCTTGCGGGTGAAACAAGAGGCATCATGACGACGTCAAAAAACTGGTCAGCACATACACAGACTTCGGTTGCAATGGGACATGAAATAGCGGTCACGCCGGTTCAAATGGTGCAGGGTTTTTGTGCATTTGCAAGGGATGGCTCACTTCCTCAACTGAGGCTGATCGCAAAAACAGAACAATCAGTTCCGATAGTGAAGCAAGCGATCACGCCAGAGATTGCACGAATAACACGCTCCATCATGGGGCTGGTCATGACCGAAGGTACGGGCAGAAATTCCCAAAGTGACTTGTACGATCTCTTTGGTAAATCCGGTACAGCCCAGTTACCACGAGCAGATGGCAAAGGTTACTTTGAAGATCGATACACTGCGAGTTTTATTGCCGGAGCACCTCTCGAAAATCCAGCAGTTGTTGTTATTTGTGTGATTGATGATCCAGACAAAAAAATCGCCCACTATGGCGGCGAGGTTGCGGGGCCGGTCGTACGTGACATCATAGACGACACTCTCGAGTACCTTGGTGTGTTGCCTACTAAAATAAAACTGACGCAAGTACCAGGCTTATAACAATACTACATTCGCCAAGCGAGTGGTTTTCCACTACCTCCGGTCGTCTCCTTCACAAGCATAACCGTAACTCCTGCAACAAATGCAAAACCGAACATCGCGATCGCTGGCCCAGTCAATTGCAACGCAGCGAGCCACGCGCCCGCATACATACAATCCCAAAGCGCGCCGTAACGTCTAATTTTTTCAGCAGCAATCCGATTCGAGTTTGCTCTCATTATTTTCCATCGAATGGTCACAATAAAACCAACAACAGCAGCAACAACCCATATCAATGAATAGGGTGACATCCCGTCGGGCAATAGTGAACCAGTCCGGGCATATGGTCCTCCAAGAATGACTGCGGACCAGAATAACCAACCTAGGACAATTCCAATCCAACCTCGGAAGGAAAGTTTTGGGCGTTTACCCTCATAGACATATACAGAAATAGCACAGATCATCGTATGTGTCATGACCAACCATACAGGAAGTGTGAATGTCAATTCAATGTTCGCGATTGACATGTGCGTTGCATATAACAGTCCAATCGAAACCAAGCCAACAGCGGGTACAAATTTGCCCACTGTGTTGTAAAACAAAACAATCGCAGCTGTCAACAACGTAATTTGCACTGGCCATGTTCCTAAAAAGGATGCAGCAAGAAGTGTCAACAATAAAGACGCAATCATGACAACGGTTGCGTGACTCATCGAAACCAAACCTCGAGGAATCGGGCGATTTGGATAGAAAGCTGCATCTTGTCGTACATCAAGCGTGTCGTTGAGTGATGCTGCAAAACCACACATACAAACAGCAACCACACCTGTTGCAAGGAGAGCAGACCACCAAGGAATTGCATACACACTGGTTCCGACATAATCAGAGTCGCTCTTTGTCACACTCAGGCGAGTCAAATGTAACGTAGCCAGTGCTTGTTTGGAACTCTTTAACACCACTATATCCTAACGTCCATGCGTGATGTACTCGAATGAATCATCCGAAAATTTCAATCAAATCAAATCATACCGTTGTGCGCTTCCGCTTATGGCTTTACCATGCTCATCTCATGCTTGATCAACCCCCCATGTCTTTGTCGGCCAATGGCCTTACGATCTCTGTGCTTGTCAGTCAATATCATGCTGAAATTACTAGCCGCCTTGTGGATGGTGCAAAGCAAGCGTTCCTCGCTGCGGGGGGAAGTGACGAATTACTCAAGATCATTCCTGTAGCCGGTGCGTGGGAATTACCTGTCGTTGCAGCCTCATTGACAAAACAAGATGATCTCGATGCAATCGTAACTCTCGGATGCATCATCACAGGTGAAACTACCCACGACCGAGTCATCGCAGATGCCATCGCTCAAGGCTTGATGCAGATAGCAACAAAATGGGTAAAACCTATTTCAATTGGAATCCTCACGTGCCAAACCATCGAACAAGCGAACGCACGATCGGGCGGAACTCGTGGGAACAAAGGTGTTGAAGCGATGAACGCAGCAATAAGTAACACAATCTCAATGCCAAAAAGCCGCATCATCCGACAACAAGCACTCCAACTACTTTGCCAATTTGACGCAGGTAATAGTGAGGTTGCATCAATCACTGAAGTAGGATTTGATGAAGAAACTTCCGAAACAACTGAGCCACTTCAAAAGGCTTCGGTTCTGGCAAAAAACGTCTGGGAATCGAGAGAATTAGCAGATGAGACGATCAGCGAATTCACGCCGGATTGGCCATTACATAGACAGGCACTGGTTGATCGAAACATCTTACGCCTTGCGTATTACGAAATAGCAAGTACACCAACACCACCTGTTGTAGCTATAGACGAGGCGATTGACCTTGCAAAAGAATTTTGTGCCAAAGAATCTCCTGCGTTCATCAACGCGGTCCTAGAAAAAATCATGAATCAGTGCAAGGCAACAGATAAAGATTCGGAATCCACAACTTCATAATGGGACTTTTCAGATCAACAGTGAACGCACTTAGGAGTGGGCTTTCGCGAACGCGAAGTGCGCTGGCAACACCACTTGCTGCAATGCGAGGACGCACCATTGACAATGATTCCATCAACGAACTTGAAAGACTCTTGCTCTCATCAGATGGCGAACTTCGTGATGCAATTTCAAAAGGAGAGAAACAGAATCGAGACATTCTCGAACTTCTTCGAGATCAACTCGTGCAACGGCTCTCTGGAAAGGATCGGACGATTGCCATTGCTGATACACATCCAACTGTGATCCTCGTTGCGGGAGTTAATGGTGTTGGCAAAACAACAAGCGTTGCGAAAATTGGTCGTGCGCTGCGTGAAGAGAACCGAAGTGTTCTCCTTGCAGCAGCAGATACTTTCCGAGCAGGTGCAATCTCTCAACTTGCAACGTGGGCTGATCGACTCGGCATAGAAATTGTGAAGGGTCAACAAGGTGCAGACCCCGCCGCTGTCACATTCGATGCAATTGAAGCTGCTCAGGCAAGAAAAACGGATGTACTACTCATCGATACGGCAGGCAGGTTGCACACACAAGAGCCGCTCATGCGCCAACTCGAAAAAATTAAACAAGTGACCTCTAACAAAGTTGAAGGTGCTCCTCACGAAGTTCTCCTCGTACTTGACGCAACGCAAGGACAGAACACGCTACTTCAAGCCAAAAAATTCACCGAAGCAATTGATG
>JYMV01030661.1_pt1 | contig 13013 bp, 13 predicted proteins | sample 338911 | NCBI WGS metagenome assembly JYMV01 (sample SAMN03354496, study PRJNA234377) | hydrothermal vent metagenome | biome: Deep sea; feature: Hydrothermal plumes at the Eastern Lau Spreading Center, Western Pacific Ocean; material: Seawater | place: Tonga | collected 2009 | depth 2000 m m | reverse complement strand
GGCGTGCACGGGCGCCCGACGTTCGAGGCAGCGCACTTGCTTGCGGCCATTTTATACCCGAAGAAAAACCTGATGAGTTGATTTCCGAACTACTCAAGTTTTTGTCATCAATATAAAAGGATAAACAGTAGAAATCCGGCCGATATTTGACCCTATCCTTCGACTACTGCCTCTGCCTCTATCTCAACTAAATAATCATCTATCAACTGCGAGATTTCGAACGTCGTATTCGCTGGGCAAACATCGCGGAAATAGCGACCGTGAACCAACGATACCGCTTCACAATCTTCTGCATTCTGCAGATAAACTCGTGTTCGTACGATGTCAGACAATGACCCACCAAGAGACATTACACTTGCCTTGATCTTGTCAAGCACGTAAACAGCTTGTCCCGCCGCGTCCCCACGACAAACGACAACATCCTGACCATGGGTTGCTGTCGTACCACTAACCAGAATACGATTCCCAATCTTTACAGCGCGAGAATGTCCACAAATTTTTTCCCATTTAGTACCACTGAACACTTGAATACGGTCGGCCTTTCCAGGCACAGCTATTGGTTCATAGACATTGGGAAATGAATCGAGATGATGACTAAGATCACCCGACGCGGTTAGAAAAGGAGGTTCCCGATATTCATCACCACAATCGCCTTTCAAACGTCGGTTATTGGCCACTGATTTAGCTATAAGACTCCGATCCTCCTCATCTAAACTAAAAGAAAATATCGCTACATTATCTTCGCGATGTTGATTCTCCGTAAGCCTCGCACCAACAATTACTGCACCTACAGCTGGATGATCCAGCACCCAGCGTGTAGCAACATTGGCGATTGACACACCATGACGTTGAGCGACAGATTTTAGTGCTCGCAATATGTTTTGCAGATTGCCCCATCCTCCTGTCTCATCGATAAACCGCTTATATTTCATTTTGCTCCAATCACTAAGATCAGAGTTCGCCGGCTCTGGTTTATCTAACCATTTTTCCGTTAGAAACCCGCCGGCTAAAACACCATAAGCTAGAAGTTTGATGTTATTTTCCAAAACCACGTTCGTCATCTCCTCCAAACCACGTTGGTCAAGCATAGAGACCACTACCTGGTTAGATACTATTGGAAAACCGTGACGAACGAGGACCCGCAGATGATTAGTGTCAAAATTTGTTAAACCGATTTTATTAATTCGACCACTCTGTTGCGCCAACACCAGACCTTCCATAGCATCTAAATAACCTGGGTGCTGAAATGTCCACCAGTGAAACTGTAGAAGGTCTATCGATTCAACTCGAAGTCTATCTGCACGTTCATCAATAGCATCTCGCACAACTTTGGGCAGCATTACACCGGGTTTCGGACACCATTTTGTGTGAAACCGAGCCGGATTCAGACTATCGACATTCTGTTGCTGGCGCTGAAGTATTTCCTGTGCCCGGCCAGAGATCAGTTCAGCACTTCCGTAGTGATCCGCCATATCGAATGTATCGAATCCGTCTAGAGCATATTCAACGAGGCTCTCTGCGGCTACTTCGACGTCAAGCTCTGATCCATCTTTTTCAAGGTCCGCCACTTGCCATAGACCCGTAATAACTTGACTGATCTCGTAGTTTGGGGACAAACAGAATCGTTCCGGTTTCATAAAGTGGTACTCTGATATGAAAGTCAATTGGGATAAGACAATTTATCTTCTACGATCGTGTTTACTCGGTCTTTGATTGAAATCCGTAGTGAATGTCGCGTGTAGTTTCTCAATCATGGCCGCCAGTCATTAAGTTCTTTACCATTTGATTGACTTCACTACCACTGTTTGCAAATTCATCCATAACAACATCGATATGGTTACGGTTTGGAACGACAGTTGCCGAACTCTTCAGGCCACTTTCAGACCAACTCTTATTTATTTCAAACTGCTGTAATAGAAATTCTTTAGTCTCATTGGCACCAACTGTGAACAGTAATTCGCCAGCCATTACTGGAATATTATGGATGGGACTAAATATTCTTGCATCTTCCTTTGAAAGGCACAAAATATTATTTTTCGTGCTCTGCCGGACAGGTTCTAGATCATACAATCCGCTGATTGCACAGCCGGTTGAAATTACATTAGCAGGAAGATTCTTTCCTAAAGGCCATAACCTATCCATCAACAAGGTTACAAGATGTCCACCCGCTGAGTTACCTGAAATTGAAATGTTCGTCGGGTCAATTCCCAAGTCTGATCGATGATCATAAACCCATTGAACTGCTTGCTTGCACGAGTCGACAATCATCGGTAAGTCAGCAGCTGGAAACATTGGATAATCGATGACAATCACGACGGTTCCATCTTCACAGAATCCATCTGCAACAAAGCTGAACGTCTTGGCGTCTAGTGTGTGCCAAAATCCACCATGGATAAACACCTGAGCTAAGCCACTTCGCTCAACAGTTTTATCAAAGAAAACATCTAGAGTCTGTTCGTGATGAGTGCCATAGGGCACATCGAGCAATGCTTCGAACCTGCTCCGGGATTGAACGCTTCTCTTAAGCCTTTCCTTAAACAATTCGTCCAAGCATGGTACGCCGTCGAGAACAAACTGTGCCTCAAGTTCGTCTTGGTTATAGTTTCGATAAACCATATTTCACACGTAATGTTGTTGATTATCGAAGTAACATCCGATAATTCAAATTAGTCGGCATTGCGATAATTAACTCGAAAGGTGTTTTTTCTCGGGCAGTATTCCTGATGGCTTAAAAAGCAGCATAAATACCAAGACCATCCCGACAATGATTATTCGTAAGGCTGCCGCTTGTGTTTGATAGTCAGGGGTTACGATAAAATTAATCAGACTATCACTTACAGACCATAATGCCCAGATGACAATTGCTCCAACGATAGCGCCTAAATTATTGCCTTTCCCTCCAACGATCAACATCACATACACCTGGATTGTGAAAATCGGGAGAAAATCTTGCGGACTAATAAAACGAACAAAGTTAGCGTACATCGCACCTGCTAAACCCATGATGCCACAACCAAGAACAAAGGCTTGCAACCGATACATGAAAACATTTTTACCCAAAGCCTCGGCGGCTACTTCGTCCTCTCTGATTGATCGAAGCACCCTACCCCAGGGGGATTTCACGACACGTTCAAGAGCATAGTAGATCGCCACTATGGTCATAATACAAATAATGAGGTAAAACAAATTGCTCATGAATGCAGAGTCTAAGAATCGAGCAAATGGCTTGGGAATTGCATACAGGCCGTTTGGCCCGCGCGTTACTGACTCCGCATTCAGTGCTACCAACTGAATACATATTGCAATTCCAAATGTAGAAATCGCAAGAAAATCTTCTCGCAACCTCAAAGTCACCAAACCAACCAGTACTCCAGCTAGACCAGATACAGCAATCGCGCATAGCCAGCCAAATATGATTGGCAATTGAAAGCCGCCGAAAATCGTATCAGCATATTCAGGGCCGGTAAGGATCGCACTGGTATAAGCTCCAACCGCAAAGAACCCCGCGATTCCAACATTAAACATGCCCGTAAACCCATATTGGATGTTTAATCCCAGAGAACTAATAATATAAAACGAACAAATAATGAAGAAAAAAATAACATATGACAGAATATCAATCATCTCTTTCTTTCTCGCCTAGAATTCCCTGCGGTCTCAAAATCAAGACCACAATCATAATTAGAAATGCTATACCACCACGATAAGCAGAAAGATCTATTGCAACTGCAAAAGCTTCCGTTAGGCCTATCAAAAACCCACCGAGTACCGCTCCATAAACGTTTGTCACGCCACCCACAATCAGTGCTGCAAACATCGGGAGTATGAGTTCAAATCCCATTTCTGGATCGAGCTGCGTTACGTGGGCATGCAGCGTTCCCGCGATAGCAGACAACGATGCACCGATGATCCAAGACCATCGGATAACTGATTTCACGTTAATGCCATTGACCATCGCCAAGACTGGGTTCTCGGCGACCGCGCGCATTTTCTTACCCACGGTAGTAATAGACAAAAATGTGTGCAACGACACCACACAAATCGCGGTGATAATCAGAATCAAAATATCGTCTGGTACAACTTTGAAAGTGTCCAGAATTGGAATTGCCTTCGGAATATAGAAGCTTAGGAACATCTGATCTGCACCGGCAATCAGCGTGATGACATTTCGAACAATTAACGACAATCCAAATGCAGCAATAATAAATGTAATCCTTGATGCCGATCTCTGTCTGAGTATGCGGAAAAGCAACCAATCAATCACCAAGACAACTACACTCGTAACGAGAACAGACAATATTATTGATGCAATCAGTGGCCATCCAAATGAGACAGGGCCAATAGAACCAATCCCTACTCCCATCAACACTATAAACGCCATCGAGATGTATGCCCCGATCGCGAGAATCTCACCCTGCGCGAAATTAGCAAAACGCAATACGTTATAGGTGATGCTGAGCCCTACCGCACCAAGTGCGATAATCGAGCCATTAACCAAACCATCGACAACGTACTGAATCATGATTTCTCAGCCGTCGACCTAGCACCGAAATAGATCTCGGCAATTTTCTGATCTTCTAAAAGATCCACTGCATTTGCTGTTAGCCGAAGACGGCCGTTCGCTAAAATTATCCCTCGATCGGAGACAGACAGGGCTGCACGCGCATTCTGTTCCACCATTATCACTGTTACACCACTGTCTCGGATCTGGACGACCTGCTGAAAGACTTGATCCCTAAGTTTTGGAGATAATCCGGCTGAAGGCTCATCAATGAGAAGTAGAATAGGATTTGCCATTAGTGCGCGACCCAAAGCCAGCATTTGTCTCTGACCACCCGACAGTTTTCCAGCCCTGGTATCTTTAAATTTCTTCAAGTCGGGAAATAAATCAAAGACCTTGCTTAGGCGGTCCTGGTAAGCATCAAAGTTTGATATCGCGCCCAAATCCAGATTGTGTGCAACGGTCAATTTTGAAAACACATTGTGTGTCTGAGGAACATAAGCAACTCTGCGGGCAATGATCTCATGCGTCTCTAAGTCGGAGATATTTTCCCCCTGGAACAACACTTCACCTGAGATAACTTCAACCAAACCACAGATTCCTTTTATAAGTGTTGACTTGCCGGCACCATTTGGTCCTAGCAATGTCAATATTTCACCTTGAACAACTTCCACAGAGACATCTATAACAATCGGCAACACTCGTTGATATCCTGCTACTAGGTTATTCACCTTGAGAATCACATTAGCCGAGCTGTTATCAGAATTCGACACAGTTATTGACTTCTCCGATTACCTGCATCAGCCATTCTTAAGCGATGTGCCACCGCCTAGAAACGCATCTATAAGACGAGGGTCGGAGCGAATCTTCTCCGGGCTACCTCGCATCAAAATACCACCCTCTGCCATCACTAAGATTGATGAACACAAACGCATTACGAGCTCCATATTGTGTTCAATGATTAAAAACGTCACACCTTGGCGGTGTATATCTCTTATCCGATCGATAATCTCCTCCAGTAAAGTGGGATTTACACCTGCAGCAGGCTCGTCCAACAAAATCACCTTTGGATCAGACATCAAAGCCCTACCAAGCTCCAGAAGCTTCAATTGTCCACCTGAGAGATTCCCCGAATACTCATTCTGAAGGTCAGATAAATTCAAGAATTCGAGCAACCCGTTTGCCTTCTCACTAATTTGTTGCTCTTCCCTTTCTACTGCATTATTCCGCAGCCAATTGTTCCAAATTTTCTCACCGATTTGGTTGCGGGGAACCATAGTCAAGTTTTCTAGAACTGTCATTCCAGAAAAAGGTCTAGGTATTTGGAATGTCCGAACAATACCCAACTGGAATGTCTGATGTGGCCTGAGATTTGTAATCTCCTTGCCGTCGAAGTAAATCTTCCCGCTGGAAGGTTTCAAATGACCGGCAATCATATTGAACGTCGTTGTCTTACCCGCACCGTTCGGCCCAATCAAACCAGAGATGGTATTTGGCTCGACAGTAAAATTGAGATCATTGACAGCAGTCAGACCGTCAAATTCTTTTGCTAGGTTCTCTACCGTGAGCATGGTCTAGGCGACCGCAACAATTAATTCAAAAATTGGACTTTCTGATAGGAATAGGTGTAGTTGCTTTTTCAATAACCAAGAGGCCAAGAAGCTAGCTTCTTGGCCTCAAGTCATCATAGAAATTGAATTCAGATTAATTCGTCATCGCTCGTACCTTGGCTTTAACTTGAGAAACCTCTTCAAGCGAGATACCACCAACCTCAACATAGTCACCATCCTTTATTTTCATCATGACAAATGGTCCGGCGACATCACCGTAGGGATCAAAATCGATCGGCCCTGTTGCACCAACATACCAAATATTCTTACCTGATTCGATAGCTTTGATCGCAGCTTTTAAACCGTCGACGCCACCATAATGTTCCTCACCATCCGGACCAGTGATTTCTCGAACGATCTTAGCTAGTGTTGGACCACTCGTGTCCAGACCACGCATGTCTGCTGTGACCATCGCCAGGCCAATTAATACACCGGCGTCGTATCCTGAATTCCTACCCGGCCCCTTCGGGGTCGCATCCCAGCGAACCTGGAAGTCGGATTCCATTTTTTCGAGTGAGGAGTTCGCTGGAGTACCGGGGCTGATAAACCATGCATTCTTCAGCAGCTCTTCACCAACAGTATCTACAAATGCACTGTCGTTCATGCCTTGCGGCATGATGAAATTCTGCGGTCCATCAAATCGAATCCAATCCCTGAAATGCTTGACGCCATCCTGCGTATTGCTAAGCATATACAAGCTGTCCGGATTACCCTCCAGTGTTTTTGTGATTTCAGACCGGTAAGATGGTTGATCTGGATTAAATGCCACGGAATTGCCTATCTCTCCACCCAACGCCTTAAATGCATCTATAAAGCCAGCCTGGTTATTTTTCCCCCAATCATTATTAAAATAGATAATCGCTGGCTTACGAAAACCCGCCTGATAAGCCATCATAGCTGCAGCGACCGCTTGCAGTGAATCCGACGACAAAGTACGAAAAAACAGTCCTTTCGTCTCCCCTCTTTTGGCCATTTGCGTAAACGTTGACGACGTCGATGCAGTGGCTACGACCAAAACATCTTTTTCAACCGTTACCGAACTGAGTAGCGGCGCAGTAATACCCGATGAGATTGGACCCACTAAAGCCGTCACACCTTCAAGGTCAATCAGCTTTCGAGCGGCATCGACAGCGAGAGAAGCCTGGGTATTTGAATCTCGAACGTCGTATACGAGATCACAACCGACTCCAAGTGCCGCTCTAGCTTCATTTACTTGCTCTACTCCTAGCTGAGCCGCCCTAGAAATAGGCACGCCGTGAGCACCGTAGGCCCCGGTCAACGAAAGTACTGCACCGACCTTATGTTTACACGCTGCGATAGACGTATTTAACAAACCCGAACCAGCCATGCACAACAGAACTGCACCCAATACTCCGATGGTCTTCTTTTGTAGCATTTGCATCTCCATTACTCCTTATATTTATTAAAGGCAAACAAAAAGTAACTAAAATATGTCTTTCGAATGTGGACCTGATTGTATAACGAACTGACTCTGAGCGAAAACCTATTCCACGGTCATTCTGAGGTTGCAAGTTTTAATAATAATCCGTCGCGGTCGGCATAGTGATCCAGAATCGAAAAATGATTTGCATTTTCAATCAACGCTGATTGACTGCCTTTACCCCGGCCAGCTTGCATCATCGCAAAGTCCTGCATTTGCCGAACTTTTTCTGAACCTTCATGTGTGCCGACAGCCAGTACCAGTTCGCCAGCGAAGGGTTCACTATAAGAAATCGGAGAAAAATCGTCGACATCATTTTCGGTTAGTCCTATTTCCAAATTACGATCAATATAGATCACTGGCTGGAGATCATAGATACCGCTAATGCCCATAGTCCTACTAATCAGTGGACACTGGTTTTGGGAGTGGCGATTCCACTGGGTAGTAGCCAGAATTGAAACGATTTGTGCCCCCGCGGAGTGTCCAGCTAAATGGATGGCACTACCATCGAGTCCCCAAGTGGTAAATCGACCAAAAAGATCAAGAACCATTTTCCTACATGAGTTAACGAGCTCAGTCATGGTCACGTCGGGACAAAGAGGATAATTCGCACCGACAAATGTCCAACCCTTTTCTACGAAAGCCGGAGCCATAAATTCAAAGTTTGACTTATCCTGGGAATACCAATATCCACCATGGAAAAATACGTGTACCGGAAACCCGGGGTTGCCGAGGAACACATCATAGGTCTCAAGACTGTGATCTCCATAACGAACATCCAATTGTGTCTTTAGCCCTTTTCGGGCACGGTCACTATCACGCTTCCAGTTAATCGGATAATCGTCGTAGCCTGGAATTCTATGTTTTTGGTTATACAGATTCTCCAATTCGTCCTTGTTATATCCACGATAAAGTTTATCAGTCATCAAATTCTCCAGCTATCTATATCGGAACACCAAACATTCAATTACACAATTGGGAATAAGCTTTTAAGGATACTACGTACAACACCCTAACAGTAACCATTAATTTTGTAGAGAGTCCGTCACTTGCTACTATCAAATAATGAACCATTCGTTATAAAGACCATTTCTATAACGGTAAAGATTATTTGCCGAATACAATGATTCCTAAAGTCCAACTTGCTCCAGATTACGCCGTTAGTCAATTGCTTGTTGGAGGCTGGCAGCTTCAGAACCGAGGTGATGACGCGATTGAAGATCTTCTGCAGCTCAGTCGACTGGGGATTACCGCTTATGAAACGTCGGATACCTATTCCAACGGACAAAGTCTCCTAGGTAGGTTTCTATCCAAAGCTCGGCAGTCACTCCCTAGCGAGAAATTTTCAGACATTCAAATTCATACCAGATACACCGCACCGACAGCAGGTTCGGCGCCAAGCAAAGCCACTATAGTCGCTTCTGTCGATCGCTCACTTAGAGAATTGAACATCCCTCGATTAGATCTGTTGCAACTCCAATGGTGGAACCTTAACGTACCGGGCTTCGAGGAAACTCTGTCACTGATTGGTGACCTTCGAAAAGCCGGGAAAATACACCACATCGGCACGACAAACTTTGGCATCCAACTTCTACACCGTGCAATAGCAACCAATGTCCCTGTAATAACAAACCAGGTCCAATATTCAATTCTTGATCGCCGAGCAGATAATCAACTTTCAAACTATGCAGAACGATGTGGTATCAATTTACTGACCTATGGTGCATTGGCTGGTGGGTTTCTTGCACGGAAGTGGATCAGCGCCCATGACCCAGCCGATCACCCGATGAACCGTACCCCATTTAGTCACGAATATCGTTCCATCATCGATATAGCTGGAGGCTGGAATACTTTCCAAAACTTACTGCGTGTGCTTAGCGCCATCGCCTCAAAGCATGGTTGTTCACCTTCTGCAATCGCTCTGCGATGGGTGCTACAAAAAGGGCCCGGAAGCGGCGTCCTAATCGGCGTTTCCTCACCGAAACGACTAATGGACCTTCTACCTGCGTTTGAGATCAATCTTTCGCCAACCGATGTGGCCACCATTCAAAAAACAGTACAACACTCAAACGAAGACGTGGGAATACTCGAGCGTGATGTTAATTCATCGCTATTTGCCGCTATACATTGCAATTAGTTTGGATCTCGGCCTCAGCTCTATCGGATTAAACTAAGTTAGATCATTCTGGTTGTAGCGCATTATTTGACCGTGGCGTCCAGACTTATCTCGCTCGAGATCATAACAATCACCCACCGGTCCCGTCCTTTTCATCAGCACCGAATCTATGAGCAAATTGTCTTCATCCGTAAGTGCAAATTCAAACACTCGCAGATTCTCTGTGATGTGACGTGTAGACGTTGCACCGACTATCGCAGCCGCGACTCCAGGTCTGTCCAGAATCCAACGCAACGCGACAAGTGGAACAGTAACGTCATATCTATCTGCTATGTTTTCTAAACAACTTAGCAGCTGCTGAAACATATCCCAACCTCCAAAATCTTCAATAATTAATTTGTATTTTGTCAGGGATCTATTTAAGAATGGCCCCATGGGCTCAGGCTTCCCAATCCAATCAGAAGATAAAAACCCACCAGCAAGAGTCCCGTAACACAGCTGACTGATGTTGTTCTGTAAGCTGAAAGGAATGAACGAATTCTCAGGTCGAACATCAATCGGAGAGTATTGGGGTTGGTTTGTTGTTATTGGAACATTTGCTTCCAGCAGCGCCCGCAGATGCGAAGTATTAAAGTTCGTAATTCCAATTCTTGCGATCTTTCCGGCTTCTCTTAACTCATTGAGCACAAGCGCGGCTTCAACAAAACCGGGAGTTCCATCGGGATCCCACCAATAATATTGAACCAGATCTAGCTGCTCTACCCGCAATCGCTTGAGAGAGCGATCAATAATACTTTCCAGGTATTGGCGATTGACTGTAGCCAATCGACCATAATCAGGCACTATCTTCGTATGTATCTGTACGATTTTTGCAAGCTCTGGGTAGGCGATCCGGAAATTGCCTATGAGATCTTCAACTCCGGTGTAGTGATCTGCACAATCAAATGTTGTAATTCCATGCTCAACAAATGTTGCCATATCTTTTATCGCTTGGGTTGGGTCAACATCACCATGCCCACCAGCAAGGTGCCAACCTCCCTTAATCAGTCGAGAGATTGAATATCCTTCCTCCAACTCAATGCGCTCAATGTTCATTACTCACTGTCTCCAGTAAGCGGATTGGCTGTTGTTTGAGAATGAGAAAATGTTCGCCGACCCAGCCTATTGATCCTAAATCTAGATCCGCAATTCGGATCAGGGCACGCAACAAGATTGTCTGTTGACATCCAATCGTTGAGACTAGTTTCTCTTTGCTTAGCTGGAAGAAGAGGCAAGAGGGCAGATAAGGTATAAATCGACCAGGTTTGTGACTCGGGAAACTCCAGGTGCTCACCTCTTAAATAGAAACAGTCGCCGGCTTTAGCACCACACCAACAGGGCTTGTCTCCCTCAAGCCACTCTACCTGTAAATCATAAAGTGAGAATGTATTGTCCGTCACGGATACCTCCTATGGACTGGATCAGCAATTTGAATCTGACTTAATACTCCACCCTAGTACCCAAAACCTTGAACGACGTTGCAGCATTGTGTCTACCATTCTAGCCGAAGCGATATTTCGATTGTTCTCGCTTACGAGGCTACAACAGTACAATAATTGTCTGTGTTGTAATTTATGGTACAAGTAATGGAACTCCGCACTAATAACACCGCGCTGATTGTTATCGACATGACCAATGGGTGGTGCTCACCTCACGGTCACATGACAAAACTAGGGTTTGATACAGACATGTGTCGGGAAACCGTAGACAAGTGCAGCTCACTCATCAAATGCGCTCGCCAAAGTAAAGTGCCAGTGATATTTACACGACACATTTATCGTGAAGATTATTCCGACAGTGGTTTTATCGTTGACGAAATTATGCCTCAATTGAAGTTAGTTAAACCAGCTTCGGCTAACGCATGGAGCAATCAAATTGTCAGTCAACTGGAACCTCAACCGGAAGACATAATAGTCAAAAAAAATAGATATAGTGCATTTTTATCTACGATTTTTGCAAACCATCTTAGGAGTCTATCCATCACCGACTTGGTTCTGTGCGGTGTCACAACGAGTATGTGTGTCGAAAGTACGGCAAGAGACGCCGCCCAACGCGATTACCGAACATTCGTGGTGAAGGATGCAACGGCCGATATCGAGGTCATTCGACACGAACGAGCACTCATCAACTTAGAATTTGGTTTTGCCCATTTGATCTCTGTAGCCGACGCTACGGCCAAATGGGGTAATGACTAATTCTTGTAGACCCAGCTGTCAGGCGTTGCACCCTTTTAGGGCTTCCTCTAATAAAGATTCAAACGGCAATCGGGCACGCCAGCCAAGTTCTTGCTCTGCCAGTGTAGAGCTGAACATGGAGGCATTGGATGTAGCCTGATAACAGGCGGGATCCCGGACAACGCTGGGTGATATTCCCATCGTCTGTGCCCATTCTAGGGTGGGCTGTTGACTCATAGACCACGGTGCGACGGCAAAGTACAACTGCCAGGATGACGGCAGGTCGGCCCTTACTGCGGCAACAAAACTATCTGCAGCGTCCTCCGGCGCTATAAACGAACGAGTTGCCGTCAAAGGTTCGTTTAGCGCATTGCTGCCCTGAGGTAGATCATAAATCCACTTAACACCGTCCTGTTCTGAGAGGGCTAGTGCAGTTGCAATCGCGAGGTCTGGAAATACAACAAAAGCCGGTCTTAAACACACCACCTTGACATGACCTCGACGAGCAAAACATTGCCCTACAGTCTCAGCCACCTGTTTACTCAAACCGTAAGCCTGCCGTGGACGGCACGGATGATTTTCATCAATCGGCAGATAGTCCGGCAGGGTCTCGTCACCGATTCCCAGGGCAGCAACGCTGGAACACAGCACCACACGTTGAACACCGGCCTTTTCGGCCGCTTCCAGCACATTCCATGTCCCTTGAACATTGATCTCAAAAAACGCCTGATCCGTCGCTGGCACTGCTGCGTCAAGCGCTGCCAGGTGAATGACCAGATCTCGGTCGACCATCGCAGATTGCAGACTCTCGCGATCGAGGATATCCGCCTGAATCTGATCAACGTCGCTCCCGCAGCCCACCTTGTCGAAGTTACGTACATCAAAACCCTGGGCCACAAGCGCCGTGTGCACATAACGGCCCAGCCGCCCACTTCCTCCAGTGAGGAGAACGCGATTCATTCCTGATCGAGCAGCGCTCTGGCAACCCTCAGCCGAAATGCTGCCGTTCCCTGCTCCCAGACCGGCGACATGTCTGCAGCACGGGATGCTGTTGGTGAATGGGCGGCGGCCTGAAGATCCTCAAGCACTTCGATATCCTGATTCATGATTTCGCACCAGGCCTCGGCCGTGC
>JYMV01000823.1_pt1 | contig 13013 bp, 12 predicted proteins | sample 338911 | NCBI WGS metagenome assembly JYMV01 (sample SAMN03354496, study PRJNA234377) | hydrothermal vent metagenome | biome: Deep sea; feature: Hydrothermal plumes at the Eastern Lau Spreading Center, Western Pacific Ocean; material: Seawater | place: Tonga | collected 2009 | depth 2000 m m | reverse complement strand
TTTTATTACTCCGTGGTGGTTGGGTGGAATATTTATTATTTCGGCAGTATGACATTCAACGCACTTCCCAATACAACGGAAACATCCTGGGCAATTTGGAATAATTTTCAAAATGGATCATTTCCCATAATATTTCATGCCATTGCCATGAGTGTGGGTGGTTTTGCCATTTATAAAGGCGTGTCCTCTATCGAAAAAGTGAATCGCATACTCATTCCAACTTTATTGGTCATTGTACTTTTGTCGGTGGTCCGGGCCCTCATGCTCCCGGGGTCAATGGCGGGCATTACCTATCTATTTACACCGGATTGGGCCCAACTGAAAGAACCCCGTATTTGGCTGGAAGCCTTAACTCAAAATGCCTGGGATACAGGTGCGGGATGGGGGTTGTTCCTCACCTATGCCATTTATGTCAAAAAGCGGTATGGGGTCATTAAAAATGCCTTCACCGTTGCCATTGGGAATAACCTGGTTTCACTCATGGCTGCCATTATGATTTTCAGTACGGTTTTTTCAATATTAGGGAATGAAATGGGAATGGCAAAACCGGAAATTCTGGATGTAATGAAATCATCCGGTCCCGCCGCCACAGGATTGACCTTTATTTGGATGTGGGTAAACCATTGGCCATCCTCTTTTTTCTTGGATTGAGTTTTGCCGGGTTCTCTTCGTTGATTTCCATGTTAGAATTGGCGGTTCGGAATCTCATCGACTTTGGGGTTAAACGGGCCACCGCCGTTGGTTGGATTGTTGGCGTTTGCTTTTTGATGGGAATTCCATCGGCACAGAATTTGAATATTTTGAGTAACCAGGATTTTGTCTGGGGTGTGGCACTTATGCTGTCGGGCATTTTTGTGGCTACTGCTGTCATTAAATATGGATTATCTAAAATAATTCAGGAAGTGAGTGCCGAAAGTGAGAATGATTGGCCATTCCCATTTTGGTGGTCTGGTGTGATTAATTATATTGTTCCCGCATTGGGTATCATTTTACTCAGTTGGTGGATGTGGCTTTCAGCCACTGTTTATGCCCCCAATGATTGGTACGATCCTACATCCTTATACAGTGTCGCAACATGTGTGGTGCAATGGGGTGTTGCCCTATTGATTTTATTTATCATTAACCGATGGATGAATAATCGACTGGAGAATCCATTAAATGAAATTAACAGGAGGTTAAATTGAAATTTTCTCAACGTTTGGTCATCTTGGGGTTGGTCCTTTTATTTTTAATTCCTCAGTTTGGCATTGGACAGACCAATAAAAAAGCCGTTCAAAAGTCCATAGATAAACGGGCCAAAAAATATGAGCAAATTGCCAAGTCCATTTGGAATTTTGCGGAAGTAGGATACCAGGAAGAGAAGAGTTCCGGGCTTCTCAAGAAAACGTTATCCGATGAAGGATTCAGTATTAAATCCGGTGTTGCTAAAATTCCTACGGCGTTTGTGGCGGAATATGGATCGGGTCAACCCGTAATCGGTATTCTGGCAGAATTTGACGCACTACCGGGAATTTCCCAAGAAGTGGCCACGCAAAGGCAACCAATTGAAAACCAAGGCGCCGGCCATGCCTGCGGTCATCATTTATTTGGGACAGCATCCACAGCGGCGGCCATTGCAGTAAAAGATTATTTAAAGAAAACCGGACAGAAAGGGACTATCCGACTTTACGGCACACCGGCCGAAGAAGGAGGTTCAGGAAAAGTTTATATGGTCCGCGCCGGATTGTTTGATGATGTGGACGTCGTCCTCCACTGGCATGCGGGCGATCGCAATACGGCAAGTCCATCCACTTCTATGGCCAACCGTTCAGCCAAATTTAGATTTCACGGCTATTCTGCCCATGCTGCTGGCGCCCCGGAAAAAGGACGCTCATCTTTAGATGCAGTGGAAGCCATGAATCATATGGTGAACCTCATGCGTGAACATATTCCCGACGGTTCACGAATCCATTATGTGATTACCCGCGGCGGTAATGCCCCCAACGTCGTCCCCGATTATGCAGAAGTTTTTTATTACGTCCGAGATTTTAATGTGGATATTCTTGAAGGATTATGGACGAGGGTTATCAAAACAGCAGAAGGCGCCGCATTGGGGACAGGCACTCGACTGGAATATGAGATCATCCATGGGAACCGTCCCGTATTGGCCAATGATGTGGCTCAAAAAATTATGTATGAAAATTTAGTAGAGATCGGTGGAGTGACATATACAAAAAAGGAAAGAGAATTTGCTGTGCAGATTTACAAAACTCTTCGGTCACCGGACAAAGAGATATCCTCCGCGGCAGAAGTTCAGCCCTATAAGTTCACCAGGGGTAAAGGTTCTACCGATGTAGGAGATGTGAGTTGGATGGTACCTACAGCAGGATTGCGAACCGCCACTTGGGTGCCCGGTACATCGGCCCATACGTGGCAGGCAGTTGCGGCTGGTGGGATGAGTATCGGTGTGAAAGGTATGATGAATGCTGCCAAAACAATTGCCGGCACTGCCGTTGATTTATTCAATAATCCAGAAGCGGTGAAAAATGCCCAAAAAGAATTAATTGAGAGAAGAGGGCCTACATTTAATTATCACTCTCTATTGGGAGATCGGGAACCACCATTGGATTATCGAAAATAAAATTGAAGTAATAGTGCAATTGACGAAAATCCCCCAAATTTTATTTGTTTTTTCAATATCAAAAAGATCAATTTTGATGGGTCGAAATTTGGGATGTTTCCCATGATGCGCTGCGCCGATTTCAGCATTATTACATGTCCATTGGGCTCTTTTTTCATCAATATCTCCTATAACCCATTCAAATTGCCGATCTTCACGGGCTGCAAATTCCAAAATATGTTTTCCTACATCCCCAACACCAATTAATAATATTTTCTCTATCATTCATTCTCCTGGTTTTCTTATGATTGGATGCAAACTTTAGATATAATTTAAGACGCTATTTTTAATTAATGATTGTAGATCCATGGTGCCGAAGATTTATAAGAACTCTTTTTATCTATATTGAAATCAGTTAAGTAATTGTATTAGTCTCAATTGTTAATTTTCAACTTACGACTGATAAAATAATCATGATGTTTTCATATCAATTCATAATAGGCGGCATTGTTTTTGCCATTGGCATAATTTTCGCATACCGTCAGGGATACCTAAGCATAAAGGAAAATGGTTTACGAAACCTGCTTTTCGTAATGATTCCATTATTTTTTTATTTTGTACTCCAGGGATATTTGCAATTTGGAGATTTCTCAACAGGTCCACCCGTTCCTTTCTATGGTGATCCGGATAGGAGTCCAACCCTTGGGGCACCTATTGATTATGGCATTATGGTATTTTACTTTTTACTCATATTGATTATTGGTACTTATTTCGGAAGGCGGCAAAAAACGGTTAAAGATTTTTTCTTTGGTGGCCAGCGATTTTCTTGGTGGCTCATTACATTTAGTTTGATTGCAACAACGGTGGGTTCCTATAGTTTTGTGAAATACAGTCGTGTGGCTTATACCTATGGATTTGGAAGCAGTCAAACCTATTTGAATGATTGGATTTGGCTCCCCCTTTTACTTTTTGGATGGTTGCCCATTTTATACTTTTCACGGATTACATCCATCCCAGAATATTTTGAACGACGATTCGATCGATCCATTCGTAGATGGGTCACAGCTTTTATATTGATTTACCTCATTGGATATGTGGGGGTGAACCTGTTTACCATGGGGAAGGTTTTGAATATTCTCCTGGGATGGCCCATATTTACGGCAGCCATTTTGGTGGCGTCCATTTCGGCCATTTATGTGACCGCTGGGGGACAAACCAGTGTCATTATGACTGATTTATTTCAAGGGCTCATGTTGTTGGGAACAGGCATAATGATTCTATTTCTGGGTATTAATTATCTGGGAGGGTTGGAGGACTTTTGGCAGCATTTGCCGAGAGCACATAAGTTACCGTTTCCCAATTTTAATGAAGATCCTTCCTTCCCAAGTGTAGGAATATTTTGGCAGGATGGGATTGCCAATACCGCTATGTTCTATTTTTTGAATCAAGGTATCATTATGCGGTTTTTATCCACGAAATCCCTTCAGGATGGGCGAAAGGCCATTTTTACAGTCATCTTGGTGCTGATGCCCATTGCGGCCTGTGTGGTTGCCTCCGGCGGTTGGGTGGCAAAAGCCATGGTTCATGCTGGCATTCTTCCCGGCGATCTTCAAGCCGATGAAGCATTCTTTATTGCATCTGATTTTTTGAGTCGTCCTGGCGTATTCGGTTTGATTTTGGCCACCATGACCGCCGCACTCATGTCCACAGTGGATACATTGATTACAGCCGTTGCTGCAATTGTGGTGAATGATGTGTATCGCCCCATGAACCCCAAAGCCAATGAAAAACAACTACTGAAAATGGCCAGGGTTAGTTCAGTATCTGTCACAATATTGGGAATATTGCTGGTTCCGGTTTTTATGTCTTTTAAAACGATTTATGCTGCTCACGGCGCTTTTACTGCCGCGGTGACACCGCCATTGGTGATTACATTACTCTTTAGTGTTTTTTGGAAACGATTTACCCGAAAGGCAGCGCTTTTCACTTTGGTGGGTGGCATGGGTGCCATTGTCTTTTCTCTATTTGTGCCCGAGGTGATTATTCCCTTTGCCCATGGCGTTCCCATGGTGGACGTAGGCGATGGCATTTTTGATGGCATGAAGCAATTTAAATTTATGAGAGCATTCTATGGAATTTCAGTAAGTGCGGCCATTGGAATTGGAGTCACCTTTTTAAGCACACCGGAACCAGAGAGTCGCCAAAAAGGACTGGTCTGGGGCACAATTAAAGATGCTATTATTCAGTATAAGGGCTCTCCCGGAGAAGAAAATGCCAGTAAAAAATCCACAGCCATACCTCAAGTCATGGATCGTCATCCAGTCACAACAGGAACGGGGAATCTTCCATTGGTAGATATATCGAACGCTTTGGCGAGAGAATTGGAAGGGATAGAAGGTGACCTCCTATATATCAGCGATAAAAGAAAATGGCTGGGAGGGCTATATTCCACCCATGCAGTCGTGGGAGGAATATTTAAACATTCGGATAATTTGATTCAGCTGGATAGAGAAACAAGCCAATTGGTTATAACAAAAAACCGAAACAATGAAATCTTGATTATTGAAAAACTGTATTAAATATTTAAATTGAAAGCATAAATGGGGAAAGAGTTGGAGAAAATAATGTCAAAAATGAATAGAAGAGATTTTATTAAAACCACTGCTTTAGTCGGTGCTGCTGCTGGCATAATGCCAACAGCATTATTCGGGGCATCATCAAGCAAACTTCAAGTTGGAATTATTGGTACGGGGTTTAGGGGTCAAGGCATGACACGATTATTGCTTAACCGTCCCGATGTAGATATACCTGTCATTTGTGATATTGATGACCGCATGATTGATCGTGTACTAAAAGTATTTGAAAAGTCGGGAAGACCCGCTCCCAAAATTTATAAAGATGGTCCCGAATGAAGATTTGGATGGCGTTTATATTGCGACACCCTGGGAATGGCACCATCCCATGGCCATGGCGGCCATGGAAAATGATATTCATGTAGGAACAGAAGTTCCTGCTGCGTTAACGGTGAATCAATGCTGGGATTTGGTGAATACATCGGAAAAAACCGGCAAGCTCTGTATGATTATGGAAAATGTAAATTACCGCCGGGACATAATGGCCGTACTCAATATGGTGCGCCAGGGATTATTTGGTGAATTGATTCATTGCCAAGGTGGATATCAGCACGACTTGCGACATGTGAAATTTAATGATGGTGTAGGTGGTTATGGTGGTGGCGTAGAGTTCGGCGATAAAGCCTTTTCTGAAGCGGCGTGGCGAACACAGCATTCTGTCGATCGTAATGCAGACCTATATCCTACCCATGGTTTAGGACCGGTCAGTCCCATGCTGGATATTAACAGGGGAAATCGAATGGTTCACCTTACGTCCACAGCATCCCAATCCCGGGGACTTCATAAATACATTGTGGATAATGGGGGAGAAGATCATCCCAATGCAAAAGTAGATTTCAAATTGGGTGACGTAGTGACGACGGTAATCAAGTGTGCCAATGGCCAAACAATTATGTTGAGTCATGATACGAATTCTCCACGTCCTTATTCTCTTAATTTTCGGGTACTCTATCTACATTGAAGGGATGAGTCCTGAATCTCATCGTTGGGAATCGGATGAAGCATATTTAGAAAAATATGATCATCCACTTTGGAAGCGGTTTGAAGATCAAGCCACTGGTGCCGGCCATGGGGGTATGGACTTTTTTGTCGTACGGGCGTTCGTTGAAGCCTGCAAAGGCGATCAAACACCGGTAATCGATGTTTATGATGCGGTGAGTTTGAGTGTCATCGTGCCGCTGTCGGAGAAATCAATTAAAATGAATAGTACTTCGGTGAAGATTCCGGATTTCACCCGTGGTAAGTGGAAAATAAATCAGCCTATCTTTGGGCTGGACGATCGGTATTAAATAAAATTAAATAGAAAAAGAATATGACATTATCTTCATTAGATTGGACAATCATCGGTGTCTATTTCGCCCTTTCACTCATCGTTGGCCTATGGGTATCCCGGCAGGCCGGAAAGGATACCAAATCCTTCTTTTTAGCCGGGAGGAATATGCCCTGGTGGCTTTTGGGTGTCAGTATGGTGGCGACGACTTTTTCAACCGATACACCCAATTTAGTGACAGACCTTGTTCGTCAGAATGGAGTCTCAGGGAACTGGGGCTGGTGGGCATTTCTGTTAACAGGAATGTTGACCGTTTTCGTCTATGCAAACCTTTGGCGGCGTTCAGGGGTACTGACGGATATAGAATTTTATGAACTTCGATATAGCGGAAAACCAGCCGCATTTTTGAGAGGGTTCCGCGCCCTTTATCTGGGATTGGTCTTTAATGTATTGGTTATGGGTGCGGTGAGTTTGGCCGCCGTAAAATTTGGTGAAATTGTGTTGGGGTTGCCCGGGTGGGTAACGTTGACCATTGCCTGTTCCATTACATTGGCCTATTCCACATTAGGCGGACTAAAGGCAGTCATTATTACAGATTTTGTTCAATTCACCTTGGCCATGATTGGTTCGATTTGGGGTATGTTTTATATTTTAGGATTACCGGAAATTGGTGGACTTTCTAATTTGATTTCTCATACAAATGTTGTGGATAAACTTTCCCTCATTCCTGATTTATCTAATCCCAACGCATGGGTTCCCGTATTGTTAGTGCCTTTGGCCGTCCAATGGTGGGCCAGTTATTATCCGGGAGCGGAACCTGGCGGCGGCGGTTATATTGCCCAGCGTATGTTTTCTGCTAAAGATGAAAAAAATGCGGTAGGTGCCACTTTTTTCTTTAATGTAGCCCATTATGCCTTGCGGCCCTGGCCCTGGATTTTAATCGCCCTTGCATCGCTTGTTGTATTCCCTGAATTATCGGATATTCAAAAAGCATTTCCCAATCTGCCGGCAGATAAATTGGGTCATGATGTGGCCTATCCTGCCATGCTGACGCTATTACCCTCTGGATTGCTCGGCCTCGTAGCCGCTTCACTTATTGCCGCGTTCATGAGTACCATGTCCACACAATTGAATCTCGGGGCCAGTTATTTAGTGAATGACTTTTACCATCGATTCATACGTCCGGATGCAACGGAAAAACAGTTGGTTAGAGCGGGTCGACTATTTACAGTCGTTTCTATTGTTCTTGGGGGCGGACTGGGATTATTGCTCACCAGTGCAGGTCAGGCATTTACGCTACTACTCATGATTGGTGCCGGCACGGGCATGATTTATATCCTTCGCTGGTTCTGGTGGCGGATCAATGCATATACAGAAATTGTGGCCATGATTAGCTCCATCATTATTGCAGGGTATTTCAATTTTGGGAATTCGGCACTTGAGGATTGGCAGAAGATTGTAATTGGTGCATTGCTCACCACGATTGTTTGGATCGTAGCAACGTATTTTACGCCCCCGGATGATGAAGAAACGTTACGGGGTTTTGTAAAAAAAGTAAATCCCGGTGGTCCCGGTTGGGCAAAATATTCAGATGGCGTTTCCACGGAACCCTGGCCGGTGCCCAATGGTATTCTTTCCATGGTGTTGGGCTGTACCGCAGTGTATGGATTTTTATTGGGTGTAGGGCAATTGATTTATGGCCATACGGATAGTGGATTAATGATTTGCGGATTGGGTATAGTTGCATCCATTGGATTATTTAAAGTTTGGAAATGATTGCCAGAGAGCCGCAGATAGCACAGAGTCTTTTATTAATTTTTCTCTGTGTTCTCTGTGGCTAACTAAATGCAAGTAAGTACTCCCGGGCGTATTTGTCTTTTTGGTGAGCATCAGGATTATCTTGGACTTCCTGTCATTGCCATGGCGATTTCCCTTAGGGGAAAGATAAAAGGAGAAAAGAGGGAAGATAAAGAGATTATTTTCCATAAACCGGATTTGGGTGAGACGGAATCTTTTTCTTTAAATGACCTGAGTTATACCAAACCACGGGACTATTTCAAAAGCGGTATCAAAGTTTGTCAAAATGAACGTCTCACTTTTTCGTCAGGATTCGAATGTGAAATCACCAGTGAAATCCCCATTCGCGCCGGGACCAGTAGCTCGTCTGCCATCATGGTGAGCTGGATTCATTTTTTGTCTCGAATGGCCGATGAACCAGCCAATTGGGATCAACAAAAGATTGGTAAATTGGCTTATAAAGCAGAAGTGACTGAATTCAATGAACCGGGGGGAATGATGGACCAATATTCTGTTGCCGTGGGGAATATCATCTATTTGGAATCGGAACCAACCCTGTCTATTCAAACATTGAATCCGAATTTGGGCGCCTTTGTTTTGGGGGATTCCTGTGAGCCCAAAGATACCATGGGCATTTTAAGTCGTTGTCGGGATTCTCGAATTAAACTCATTCAAAAATTAAAGCACAAAAACCTAGATTCAACAATTCACGCATTGAATGATCAAGCTGAATTTTCAGATTTGAAAGAAGATGAAATTGAACTCGTTAAAGGTACCCTTAGAAACAGGGACTTGCTCTATGAGGGATTAGCGGAATTGGAGAAAGATGAGCCAAACAATGAATTAATTGGGTCACTTTTTACGGAACACCATGCGGTATTACGTGATGTGTTAAAAGTAAGTACACCTAAGATTGAATCCATGTTAGATGCGGCTTTAGATGCAGGAGCATTGGGTGGTAAGATCAATGGTTCCGGTGGTGGTGGGTGTATGTTTGCCTATGCACCCAACAATTCAGAAGCAATTGCTGAAGCTATTGAAAAAGTGGGTGGAAAATCCTATATCGTGCGAGCGGACGAGGGGACAATTATAAATTAAAGGTGTTCTTTTAAGTCTTTATTTTCGCCTTCTCCTTTTTCTCCGGCCATCACTTCCTTTACGTTTTCCTCTTTTTCTATTAAAAGACCTATCTTTTGAATGGGCTCTTCTTTCGGGCTTTTCCTGTGAAATCTCAAGCGCGATGGGTCTACCTTCAAATTCCTTACCCTGAATGCCTCTCATCAATTGAGCTTCTTTGGCCTTTTCTATTTCAAAAAAGGAAAATGTTTTTTTGATGTCAATTTGACCGATTTCAGCATTGGACGATCCTAAACTTTCATTAATCAACCCAATCAGTCGACCGGGATTCAATTTGCTTACATAACCCACATTGATGTAAAAATTTGTAAATGGCCCGGTTGCGCTTTGTCCCTTAGCCCTTTTACCTCTTTTACCACTTCTGCTATCCCCATGTTTGCCTGAGATATTGATATCCCTGGCATTCTTATAGTAGGATAAGTATCGATTGAATTCGGTGGATACGAAATGTTGGATCAACTCTTCCCGATCCAGGGATGAGAGTTTTTCATAAATTTCCGGCAAAAAAGGGCCGATCTGTTTAACATCTACTTCCACTTTTTTAATTTTATCAATAAGGGTATAGAGGCGTGTTTGACAAATATCGATTCCATTGGGAACTAATTCCTTTGAAAAGGATATGCCTGAAATTCGTTCAATCTCTTTAAGCCTTCTAATCTCTCGCGTATGAATAATAGCAATAGAAACACCGCTTTTCCCGGCACGTCCCGTTCGACCGCTTCGATGGGTATAAATTTCAGAATCATCTGGTAAATTATAATTGATAATATGGGTGAGGTCGTTCACATCCAATCCCCGGGCGGCCACATCTGTGGCGACTAAAATTTGCAACTGACGTTTCCGGAATTTCCCCATGACTTCGTCCCGTTGTCCTTGGGATAATTCACCATGAATCGCATCGGCGTTATATCCATCATGCATGAGTTTATTAGCAACTTCTTTGGTTTCACGGCGCGTACGGCAAAAAACAATACCGTAAATAGTTGGATTAATATCCGCAATGCGTTTGAGTACTTCATATCGATCTTTGGCCTGAACCATATAGTAAATATGCTCCACATTTTCAGCGCCTAAATTCGCTTTCCCTGCAGAAACTTCTAAAGGATCACTCATATATTTTTTCGTAATTGAAATAATATTTTTAGACATAGTCGCGGAAAATAGAAGTGTCTGTTTCTCTTGGGGAGTCGTGGCCAGAATGTCTTCAAGATCTTCTTTAAATCCCATGGTAAGCATTTCATCTGCTTCATCCAGTACGACCCGAGAAACGTTATTGAGTTTCAGCTTTTTTCGTTTAATAAGGTCTTTGGTTCGCCCTGGCGTACCAATAACAATCTGGGCGCCTTTTTTCAGGGATTTTATTTGAGGCTGAATACTGGCCCCACCATAAACAGCTAAAATGTTGATTCCCTTCATATATTTTGAATAATCGCCTAGATCTTTAGCAATTTGAACGCAAAGTTCTCGTGTGGGACAAAGGACCAATGTTTGGGTTGATTTATCATCAATATTGGTCAAATGGATAGAGGGTAAACCAAACGCTGCTGTTTTCCCCGTTCCAGTTTGGGCTGATGCGATTAGATCTTGATCTGTCGATAGTAAATGGGGTATGGTTTTCGACTGAATGGGTGTAGGATTTTCAAATCCCAATTCAGATATGGCTTGAAGAATTTCAGGGTAAAGCCCGAAATGTGTAAAAGAATTCATTGTGTGGGTATTTCTATTAAAAGTGGAAAGAAGAATATGAACGGATGAATTTACCCTATATATATGCCCATACCTAAACCCTACGCGCGGAATTAAATGATTGTAAAATAATCAAATATTTCTATTAATTTTTCTTTCCTATGAATAAAATCGAATCATCCTCTTCCATTTTTTCATAAGCTTCTAATAATAATATTTCAAAGTGAGGGGAGAAAAATTCATCCAGATCTTCTTCTAAATGGTGGTTAAAAAGGGCGTTCTTCATTTCGTAGCATTTTTCACCTTTCCAGAATGAATGACAAACAATGCCGCCATCTTGATGTATTCATTTACCGTTTGTTTCGTAAGATATTAATGATCAGTCATATAATTTTATTTTTCATAGGAACTATGATACTGTAAACTAATACGATTTTATTGAACTTATAATTTCAATTTGAAAGGTAATTCATGAATAACATAACGCTTTTGGTTATGGCGGCGGGGATGGGGTCCCGGTATGGGGGTTTAAAACAATTGGATGCCGTTGGTCCCAACGGAGAAACGATTATTGATTATTCCGTTTATGATGCAATTCAGGCCGGATTTAATAAAGTGGTTTTTATTATTCGAAAAGATTTTGAAGATCAATTCAAAACCCAGATTACGGAGAAATACGCTGGACATATCCAAGTCGAATTTGCATTTCAGGAATTGAATGCATTACCCGATGGATTTCAATGTCCTGACGGTAGAGAAAAGCCTTGGGGGACTGGTCATGCCATTTTAACTGCAGCCGATTTAATTCAAGAGCCATTTGTTGTGATCAATGGGGACGATTATTATGGTGGAGAATCTTTCAAAGTGGTGGCGAATTATTATAATAATGGTACAGATAATTTTAGTATGGTCGCTTTTCAACTGGATAAAACATTGTCCATTTTCGGTGGTGTTACCCGTGGGTTATGTACAGTTGAGAATGGTTCACTATCTATGGTGGTTGAAACGGAAAATCTACAAAAAACAGAAAATGAAGTTACTTCTGATCGTAAAATTAATTTAGATGGGAGCGAACCGGTCTCTATGAATATGTGGGGATTTACACCGGTTTTATTTGATTATCTTAATGAAATGATTATTGAATTCTTGGAAAAAGAAGGGAATGAAATGAAAAGCGAATTTCTCATTCCATCGGTCATCAATAATCTCATTCAAAGTGGTCGGGAACCGGTTCATGTATTGAGAAGTTCCTCTTCATGGTTTGGTGTGACCTATAAAGAGGATAAACCCTATGTCATGGGTGAAATCCTAAAATTGGTTGATCGAGGTATTTATCCCCAAAAATTATTTTAAGAAGTTTCCTTAAAATAAATGAGTGAAACCATGAATATTTCGGTTGTGATTCCTACATATAATCGAAAGCACACTTTGCCGCGTGCTATTGCTTCCGTTCTAAATCAAACCCTCCAACCAACAGAAATAATCATGGTAGATGATGGCTCCACCGATGGGACGGCAGATTGGATCCAAGAGACTTACCCAAGAATCAACCCAATCAGCCAATCAAATAAAGGAGTTAGCGCGGCACGAAATATTGGAATAAAATCTGCAAAATGCGATTGGATTGCCTTACTGGATTCTGATGATGAATGGCTTCCGGAAAAGTTAGAAAAACAGGTGGAGGCGCTGAACCAAAACCCCGGAATTAAACTTTGTCATACGGAAGAAATATGGATTCGAAATGGTGTGAGGGTGAATCAAAAGAAAAAGCATCAAAAATACGGTGGCCACATTTTTGAGAAATGTCTGGATATGTGCCGAATTTCTCCATCATCGGCCATATTCCATCAATCTGTATTGGATGATGTGGGCTATTTCGATGAAGCATTTT
>JYMV01051594.1_pt1 | contig 13014 bp, 4 predicted proteins | sample 338911 | NCBI WGS metagenome assembly JYMV01 (sample SAMN03354496, study PRJNA234377) | hydrothermal vent metagenome | biome: Deep sea; feature: Hydrothermal plumes at the Eastern Lau Spreading Center, Western Pacific Ocean; material: Seawater | place: Tonga | collected 2009 | depth 2000 m m | reverse complement strand
TTAGTACGTGAATAAAATGTCTGATCAGCAGAAGATAAATCCAAATAATTCAAATCTTTTTATTACTGGGAATAAAACATAGATAACAGAGACGATTCTTATGCTTGATTTAAAATAAGCTGCCAAAACGTGTTAGTGTTACGAAAAGATTTACGACTTTAAAATCAATTTTTAATTTGAGGAGATCAATGGCAGAATGGGTCGGTGGATTTCTCCGGTCACTTCGGTTTCCTCCACCAATATAACTGAAATATTGTTGAAAATGGCGTGAAACACCCTAACCTAACTCTAATCAATGGTAGAAATAGGAATGTAAACTGGCCACATCATTTACCTCTTTAACTTGTAGCCATCGGAAATGTCTAAAGGAAACAACAATATATATTTAAACTTTGTTCCCTAAGTAGCTGTTATTAGTATTCACTTGACCAGTTCAGTACTTGACCACACCTTATTAAAGTACTTGGGTCAGATTAGTGAGAATTGCTGTCTCGTGTAACTCACCGAGATAGACTAGTAGTGATAACACATTTTCGTTTGATTGTACTTGATAAAAATAGGTAATCCTATTAAAATATGTTAAACTTACATTTTCTATCAGTAGGTATTATCATTAAATAGATAGTCAAACTTGTCTTTGGGCACTTTGACATTGATAATAAAATGTCAAGTTTTGTTATATAGCCCCCCTTATCTTTCTACCTGGTATTTTTGAATCAACTTGAATTCATGAATTTTTTTTAATATTGTATGTATATATGCATACACAAGAAAATTTGGGTTTCAAATGAACAAAATATATATGTAAAAAATTCCTGTGTTAACAACTGCATGTGAAAAAATAAAATCCAATTTCCATCGCTATGTATTTTTCATTTTCATACTAGGCTATAGTGTTTCTATCAGATATTTTAAAGGAAAATGTCCACATTGTGAAGGAATTGAATTTTCTACTTCCCCTTTCCAGGGTTATTGTTCTTTGTTGAAAATTACTGGTTTCCATATGATAAAAAATAACTGGTTCCCTAATGCATTGGTTTCCCCTGTGAACCATACAAATATGTATATAGAATGATAGCTCTGAGTCAAGCTGAGGATGTCGTGGTCGTTATCGTATAATAATTGGATTTACAACTACCTATACAATCAGTGCCTATCCATATTAACGTTGTGAGTTGGAATCCCACTCATGACGAGGTGTACTCGATACAACTATATGTGATTAAGTTTGTCAGTGACTTACGGCAGATCAATGGTTTTCTCTGGTTTCCTCCATCAATAAAACTGACCACCATAATATAACTGAAATATTGTTGAAAGTTGTGTTAAATACCATTGTAACTCTAACAGCCTAACCCCCGAGTTGAGCTAAAAATTGAATTATGTGGGATACTGTTATATGACAAAAATTTAAGAAAAAAATGAATGAAGCAAACCTTTGTTGATGTTCTTAGAAACTTGCTATGCATGACAGGAGACATGAATATATTAAAGCAAATAAGGGGAGCTTAGTGGACGTGCTTTAATGAGACAAGTAGGCTCTTCAAAAAAATGTTGTGCACATTGAATTATTTGAAGTTTTTCCTTTGAAAATAGAAAAAGGTGTTTAAAAACAAATTTATTCCTAATTCTCAAGAATGATATAGCATATGAATTTCATAGATTAAAAAAAACCATAAAGATGAAGGGTACTTCATAATTATAATGATTATGAAAAATACCAATTTCTGGAAAATTCTCATGGTTTTAATTTAATGTTGTCAAGTTATTTCTGTCATATATCTCAAAATAGAGATAACTAAATTCTTATGCTATAATTAGGTCATCCCATGCTGAGTATGACCTGGATTTTCAGCAAAAATGAGGACACAATAATAAATATTGTTTCATATAATACATACAGGCTGCTTTTAAAAGGTGATCAACAACTACTAACTATGTATATACACTGAATTTTCATGTACAGTCTGATGTTACAAGATTTTTGGGGATATACAAATGTACTACATGTACTTGAATTAGCATTAAATTTAAATGATTGAAAGAGCACTTTATAAGTATAGTATTTTATACATTGAAAATTGCACTTTTTATAGTCAATTTGGTTGCTTGGCTTTTGTTATTACATCAAGTGAGTAGTACAGTGAATCCTGTCTAACCCAAACCCTGGATAAACCGAAATTCCGTGTAAACCGAACTTTAAGGAAAGTCCCAATGTAGGATATCTTTGTTGATTTAACCTGTATAAACTGAACACCTCTCTATTCTGAACACAAAAGTTGGTTCCAAGGAGGTTTGGTTTAGACAGATATCACTGTATGTCACCTATTTTCATTACAAGAGCAAGTTTACAAACAAAATATCAGTAGGTAAAGAGGTGGGACAAGGATGAGTCTATGGGAGGTAATTTAAAATGACATGGGTGGGAAAAAGTATATGTATGTTGGATAGAGCCCTGTCTTTGGCGAGTCCATCCGTAATTATAGAACAGCAAGCATGGTACATTTTCAGATATTACATTTATAGTGCAAGATATATATACAGTCAAACCTACATTAGTGAGCACCTCCTATGAAGCAATAAGTTGTATTATGTGACCTTAATTTGTATTGCCCTTTACAGTGCATTTCATATCAATCTTCCCTTGAAAGGTCACATAAGACAGGTTTCACTGTATATATACATGTATATCCTTGATTTGATTTTCGAGAATTAATTTTTTGGAGAAATTATCACATTGAAGGCCGAGATGCTAGATGCTATGAGAAGTCCATTTGGAGCAAAACATATCAACGATAGTATGATGCCCTATAGTTACACACAAGGGCCGTCATGGTAGTGGTCGTGATCGTAATCGTATGGTAGTTGGATTTGCAACTACCTGTGCAATCAGTGCTTATCATCACTGAAGTTGTGAGTTTGAATCACGCTTATGGTGAGATGTACTCGATACAACATTATGTGATAAAGTTTGTCAGTGACTTGCGACAGATCAGTAGTTTTCTCTGGGTACTCTGGTTTCCTCCACCAATAAAACTGACCTCCACGATATAGCTGAAATATTGTTGAAAGTGGCATTAAACACCACAACCCTAACCCTCGTATCGGGCTTGTCTTCTAGATATTATTGTGTGTAGAGATCAAAGGAGAGAATTGAACAATCATTGATAACAGTATATTATATTGGCTACCCATTCACAAAATGTTTACACAGAAAAAGTCAAAATGTTTGTAAATCAACATGTCATCCTGAAAACTAACCACAATTCAGTAACATTAATCATTTATTCAAACAAAAGTAAAAAGCATTGGTCATTTAACATTGGGTTAAATTTAGTTTAAATCAACATGTTTCATGACAAGTTGAAGTGTAACAGACAATATCCAATGTAACATAATCTCTCTTCTTCACAAAAAATATGGTCTTAAAATATAACTAGAAATATGTAATAATGTTTAGTCTAGACTTTTGTTTGCACACGTGGGCTACCAAAATGCATTTAGCAGAAATACCGATCGGTAGTAGTTAATCCAATTATAGTTTCTATGTCTTAATATCGTTTGTGTTATTTTACAATGGCTTATCCCAGACTGTACATGTATATTGTCAGTAATGCAGTTTCATAAAATATGTGTGAGTTACTCAAATAGGAATGCTTTATTAACCTACCCTTATCTTTTTTTTTTCTTTTCTTTTTTTTTTTTAATTATGAGGGATTTCCCAACCTAATTCATAAACATCATGTGTGTTATTGTTTTATTCATTATGAAAAGAAAGATTAAACAGTGAAGGTCAACTATTTCACCAATATCAACAAAGTGAACAATCACCTCTCACTTCAACTCATTGAATACAAAAAAAACCACTACATATGACATTGGAAAATCCAGATCCTGGTTTGGGACAGGCACAAAAATGTGACAGGGTTATACCGGTTAATGGGATCCCAACCCTCTCTCTCTCGATCATAGTAAATGAAATAGTAGTCTTGTAATAAAGTATTTACCTGTAATTTATTGTTAAGCTTGTCAAGTTGTAGTAGAAGATAATTTTTGGGGTGTAAAAAAATGGTATGAATCACAAACGATTTAAAAAAAAAAAAATCATGTTTAAAAAATTGTAATATTTTAGAAATAACAAAAGGGGGATAACTGAAAAGTAATCATAGTCTGAAAGGTCGTGTTTGACTTGAAATGAAACAAAATCTGTTTTTTTTTTTTTTTAATACTGCTACATAAGAATTTTATTTGATACTTATACAGTGGTTTGTCACAAGATTAACATTTTTGTTTTAAGACATGTTACTAGTAACAGATATCAGTAACATTGACCTTGATGTAAGCAATTCAATCAAAAGTGTGGCAAAGGGAGGTAATCTTAAAGTGTTATTAAAAATAAATTGTACCAGCTAAGCTGTCAGTACCTTTATCATCATATTAGAAATTTTTGGGTGTTTATAAAAAGCATTTGAGAATGAGAATATTGATTACATTCAAACCTACTTTAAAGGGTACCTGTATATAGCAAATCACTGTCTATAGAGGGCAGTTTCAATTTCTCCATTTAATGAATAATGCATATAATTTTAACCTGTATATAAAGGCCACTGATCATAAAGGGCACGTTTTCAAGCACCCTGCAGTGCCCTTTATATACAGATTTGACTGTATTTTGAATCATCCATAAGTTATTTACTTCAACTTGTGGCAATGTCCTCTTGTTAAATACCTTGAATGTTGAAACCTTAATCTTTTAAACATAAAAAAATGATTAATCCATTGTACTTTATGAACTTCTAGAACACATAGGAAGAAGTGTAAATAAAGTGGCTTAAAAATCCCACTAAGCTTGTTTGTCTAGTACAAAGTAATCGTCATCTCATTGAAATGTAACATGTTCTTGCCATGAAAAATTACTCTCTTTGCATTACACAAATCACTCACTCTTTGTAAGACACCCTTATTTCCAAGCTAAGGGCAAGTTGTGTGATTGACAGGTATCCCTTTTTTCCAAGAGAGGACGTTGTGGTTGTGATTGTATGGTAGTTGGATTTATAATTACCTATGCAATCAGTGCCCATCACCACTAACGTTGTGAGTTCGAATCCCATTCAGGCGAGGTGTACTCGATACAACATTATGTGATAAAATTTGTCAGTGACTTGCAACAGGTCGGTGGTTTTCTCAGAGTACTCCGGTTTCCTCCGCAAATAAAAAACTGACTGCCACGTTATAACTGAAATAAGTTGAAGTTGAAATATGTTGAAAGTGGTGTTAAGCACCAAAACCCTAATCCCTATCCATTTTTCCAGAGGTTGTATCCCGCAGTGGAGTAACTAAGTCTATATCCCTAGGTTTCCTATTGGGTTTCTTCTATTTGAGAGTCATCTGTATTTCGAACTGATTAATTATATTTTGTTTTATTTTCTAAGCTTGTGATCAAGATCACTAGACTGCACAAAGTACATTAGAAATTATATCCCTGCATTGCACTTAATATTCTGAAACAATTTAAGAAAGCTGAAATTAAAAGCTTTTCAAGATCTACTCGTATTATGACTCTGAAAACAGAAAAGAGAACACATGTATCATAGTCAGCATTTCCTATCAATAGTAACATGTTTTTCTCTTGTCTACGATTTTTCTTTTTTCCTTAAGACAAGTAAATGTTAGAGCACTGACTTTTACTTAGATCTTGGTCTATTTTAAGATATAAGATAAGTGCTACCAATAGAACTACCTTTAAATTTAAGCCCTGTTATTCAATTTGTCTGATTCATAAAAGAAATGAGAATTAGCCACTTCATGAGTTCTTCAACTCATAAAACTGAAGGACCTTCACACTATCTTCAGTAGGATTATGTAGTTTTAACCGATTTTCTTTTGAAAATTGACATTTCAGGTCAATTTTTAGCCGTATGCCATATGCAAATTCCTAAATATTACAATTTTGTGAAAGTGTATCATTATATTCACTTACAAACACATTTGTGTCATTTTGTAAACAGCATTTTAATCGCTTATATCCTTTGAATGTCATGAAAAACATTAACTTTGTTTAGAAAATGTGAAATGTCCTATGCTTTTTTAACTATGCAAAATAGGTTTGAAACCTCTTAGTATGAATGATAGATTTGACACAAATTTTGAAATTAAATGAAAAAAAATTTACTGCAATAATGCTTTTTTTTTTGCAGATGGTCATTCTGAAAAGTTTGAAAGTATTGAGTTTTAGATGTGACACAAATATTGAAATTAACTTAATAAAACTTCTCTATAATAATGCTTTTTTTTTGCAGACGGTCATGCTGATAACAGTAATGGTGGTAAGTCTTATTTTGAAAATAAAATTTAGAGAAACCATGATTTTAATAAAAAAATAATAATTAGAAAATCCTTTTATTTAGTGGAATATATTTAATTTAAGGCCAGGTAATATTAATTGGATGGAAAAATACTATTTACAATAAAGCAAATAGCAACCATTCGGTTATAACTTTTTTAAATGATGATTTTGTTTCAAATGAACTATGGGATGAACTACATGTTGCCAAAATGTTTTATAATTGAAAAGTTACACACATACAAAAATACAAGATAATAGAAAATGGTGAAATGTAAAAGTATTACTGGCCTTAAATTATATGTTTATATTACCATAGATGTATTTCAAAATACATATACAGTCAAACCTGTTTTCAAAGACCAGCCAATGGAGAGTCTCTAAACACAGAGGTAGCCTCTTAATACAGGTTAAATATACTACAATGGTTATTGAAAATGATGGTGTTTTTACACAGATTGTTGCTCAATACAGGTGATCTTTCAAGCTGGTTTGACTGTATGTACCAGATTTAATGAATATCTATCACTGATTGGTTCAAGGTTTGCTGATAAACAACCCTGAGTCGATATTTAAGAAATATGTTTTTTGTATAGTTTATTCATTGAAATAGGGTACTATTATAAATTAGATATATATCACCTATATAGAAGATGTTTGGCCGCACTCTTCCTTTCTAGAATAGCTTGCATATTTTCCCACTTAGGATTAGTTTTTGAATTTTACTCAACTTATGCAAAAATTAGTTTTTTGCAAATTTTGAAATTGAATTCTTCTTGCACATTTTGCACAACTGAAATTGATTCCTGACATTTGCACATTTTACCACTTCTAAACTTGATTTCTGTAGATTGCACATTTTGCCACCTCTGATATAAGTATATATATATATTGCTTGAACTTTTTTTTCACATTTGAAATGTTTCATCTGTTTGTGCACATTTATTACACTACCTATGATTTTTCATTAGTTTTGCACATTTCATCACATCTGAAATTACATTGTATATCTACATCTGAAACTGACATTTGTAAGGTTGTACATTTGATATTATTTCATTTCAAATTTGTTTGCACATCTGACCTTCATCTTGACTATTAGTTTTTTAAAAGTCTTATTTTGACCAAAAAATGTATAAAAAATATCCTGTAAATCAAATAGTAATCTAGTGAACAGCACATACACAGGAAAACCTCTGTCAGATTCCAGCAATATATAGCACAATAAAGTGCAGAATAGAATGTACAACATTACAAGTCAAAATCAAAACCATTTGTTACAATATATATTAAGGACTAGATACAGAAAGGATCCAATATGGCCTCCAGATTTAATGAAATTTGCTTTGTCTTTAGATTCAAGAAAAATGTCAATTATTTGAAGAAATCATATCATAATTTTGGATAAAATGGGGATAATTTTTTCAAAAATGTTATGCTACACCAGTGTACAGTTTAACATTTTTATGTTTAGGTCAGTTTTAATGTTAACATTAATAAGTCTGATGTAATTGACTTTTAGGAAACCATATTATATGTATTTACTCCTTTGAAGTGGAAAATGCTGTAAAATAATTAAATTTTGTGGATTATCAATTTAGGTAAAAAGATTTTGGATTATCAATTTGGTGAATTTTGGTTTTCAATCACTTGAGTGATTTCACATTTTAATTTCAAGAGGAAAATCAGTTTCTGAATATATCATTATGAAACGACTCAAAATCTATGATTATAAATATTAATGTCATTCAAATCACAAAATTTGTTATCCACGATTATAGTACTTTTACAGTATTTTACATTGCTTTAGTAAGATATATGTATTTCATACATGTATAACTAACAACTAACAGAACCGTGTGATCATTTCAGAAAATAGACTACCGGTAATGAGATTAGGTCAAATTCAGAATTAATTCCTTCTTTGATTTTTATTAGAAAGACAAATATATGCTTTGATAAAACTTTGTCAGGGATAAAATTAATAAAAGAAAATATTTTATGTCAGAGATCTAGATAATTGTCTTACAAATTCAGTAGTTCAAATATACTAAAAGTACTGAGTGCTTTCAGCTTTCATTTAAAAAAATGTTAGACTCTCTTTTACAAGTGTGTTCCTCAATAATTGAAGCATTCTCAACACAAATCTGGCAAAAATAAAAGAATGATCCATTTTTGCCTCAATAATTCTAAAGGAACACATCAGCAAACTTAAGAGTAATTTTTTTTTTAAAGTTGATAATCTTGTCCAAATCTTTGTGAAAATTTTCAGTCAAAATCCAGTAAGTTACTGATAAATTCAGTAAGCTATTAATTGCTAGAAGATTCCACCAGTTTGCTGTCCATCTTGTACTGTGGACATTGAAATAGCATCAACATTCGTTGACCACACAAAGTTGCGGTTTACAAGCAGGAAAGTGACGTCTGCTAATTCTGTCTGTTACTAACACTGTCCACTTTGTTTAATTTTGGTGAAAGTTTATCTGTATACATATTCCTTTATCTTTTTGTAATTTGTATAGCACATTGCCGCCAAAAAAAAGACAGGGGTCCATGTAGAAATTTTAAAGTTCAGTGGTACTATAATTACTATTCTAAGCGATGCCGGAGATTTTGGTATGGTGGTTGTCGTGGCAACACCAACCGATTTGACAATGAAGCGTCATGCAAGGCCTATTGTACCTCTGGTGTAGGTTTGTATTGAATAGAGAAGTATTAGTGCATGAAGACAGAACAAAAATCCAAATCGTCAGCCATTAATATTTTTTAGGCAGATTATCATCCATGCCCCTTGAAACTACAAAAAAAAAGCTCATTTTCATTCTATCTCACTGATCTGCCCATATGCCATACTTTGTCCACACATTTCTTCCCCAGATTAACAGAGTTGTGAAGATTGTTTGTACACATGCTGAATAATTTGATCTTGAATAAGAATTTATATATTTCAAGTATTTGAAATAGTACTTGTTATATGCTAATGACTATATTTTAATCTTGTCATTTTTTTTCTAGAGTAAACTTCTTATGCAGCCTATTTTCAATAGAGATGGTTTATCTCTATTGAAAATAAATTCAAGTTATGTTTATTAAGCAAATCCTGTTTGATTTGAATCAATTTTTAAATAAGAAAATGTGACCCAAAGTACAAAAGCCACTTCTGCTCCACATGAGAACTGTTTTATTTTCATAGATTATTTTATAAGTAGAATGATATTTGATAAATTATAGTTAAAAAAAATTTCCCACTTGAACTTTATTTTGTGTTAGAGTACACCTCTTATGAAAGGCTAATTAGCTAAGATAAAAAAAAAATAGAGGCAGCTTTAATTTAATGTTCAGTTTCCCTAAAATGTGAAACAGCAAATAATAATCTCTTCGTCATATATGATCACCGTTTTTAATTTCTCGTGAATTGTGATTTTGTTCAATATATGTTTATGGGTATTTAATGTCACTTTTAACAATATTTCAGTCATATAGTGGTGGTCAGTTTTATTTGTGGAGAAAACAAGAGTACACGGAGTAAACCACAGACCTGGTGCAAGTCACAACAAACTTTATTACAAACAGTAGCATTGATTACACCTCTTCCTTGGCAGGAATCAAAACCAAACTTTAGCAGTGATGGTCACTGGTTAAATAAGTGCATGTAAATTCAACTACAGTGGAACTTGTGCAATCTGACACCTGAGTTTTCTGACCTCCTGTGACATCCTACAAATATTTATGGTCCCAAAGTAGTTCTTTTAATTAAAATAAAACCTGAGTGTTCATTCCGTAGTGTGTCAGATTAGACAGGTTCCACTGTACATTTCAATCATTGCCACAACATTCTCCGTTGTCTCAAAAGCTGTATTCTATTTACTAAGAAAACTCTCCTTTCGTAAAATATTTCTTACCGGCTAGTCATATGTTTATTTTCTGCCCTTTGTCCATGTTTCCTGTCTACCATCCCATCACCTCAAAATATCTTTAATATCTGTCCTTTCTTTTAACAAAATATGGATGATAATCTGCTCAGGTCTTGTCAGTTATTTCGTCTTTGCTCTAAGACACAAATCAGATATTACCGTATATCTGAAGAATTGAGATACCAAAATTATGTTGTTAATTGTGAGTATATTGTGAATAAATCCAAATAGATATTTATGGAATAAGAATAACAGAAAATATTCCTTTCAATTTTTTTCAGTGGGCAAAACAGACATAGTTGTCAGCAGTGCTGGTGAGTACAACTGAATTTGAAATAGATCTAATAGAAATTTTACGAATAAAAAAATTAAGTCAAAGAATAAGAGACCAGCGAAAATAGATTCTATGATATTTGTCCTATTGTTCTAGAAATATAGTGTTATTTCTATTTACACTGAGTGTATCAAAAAATGGAAACACTAAAAAATTGTAAAAATATATGGTTATTGTTATAGATAGCTGGTTATATGATAAAATCAAGAATTAATGAATTCTGGGCTCAATTCTTTATTTAAAATTATTGTGTAGTTAGATAGGTATAAACATGTATATGTATATGTACCATATTTGATGAATATCTGTAATTGGTTTTTGATAAAGTTTGCCAGTGACTTGTGACAGGTTGATGGTTTTCTACAGGTACTCCAGTTTCCTTCACCAATAAGACTGACCGCTATGGTATAAACTGAAATATTGTTGAAAGTGGCGTTAAACACCATAGACCAACCACCATCTGCGATTGGTATGGTTTGAGGATTGTTTTTTTACAAAATTAGATATCTATTAGAGTAAGAAGATCTTATAGTACTGTATCCAGAAATTCATTAAAATGGTACCAGTACATATTTTATGTCAGATAGAAGAGTAGTTAGAGACCACAGCACCTTCATAGTTAGCACACGTCACCTTGCTATATCTATCACCTCACCTTTAACCTGTAATGAATATTTACATAGACCACTTGCCCAAGGAAACATTTTCTTCATGCAGTTATCTGATTCGGCATTTTTTTTTTACAAATGTCTGATAAAAAGGCTACATTTTGATATTGGAGCTGCTGTGTTTTTTTCCCTTCAGAAAAATGATATTACACAATGTATATTTAAATTTTTCCAGAATACTTATTTCCCTAGTAGAAGTTTCTTTATACTTTCATACGAATATCTTGATGGATATTAGGACATATTATTTAGGTTTAGGAATTCAGTCGTATCGTGGATTCTATTACAATGTATGGATGTGATGGGAAAACTTTCCAATTGCTTTTTGTTTTGGATTATGCACTCAAACTTCCCAGTCAATACCTTCTGAAATATATGTACCATCACATCCAACATCTTAAAAAAAAGTTTCTCAGAACCTATCGTAGTATATAATCTGCATCCACATATCCGAAAATCCCTTTAAGAGTAAATTTCTGCAGATAATACATGGCTTTTTATGGTAGTCCAGCCTGTTTAACTGCACTCTGCTTATTAGGGTCTGACTGGGTTCAGCAGTGGGTTATCTTCGGACTCCCATACATTCTGGACATTTAAATATCATAATATTGTTTCATAGGAGAAATTATTATGCAGATTTTTCTTAATTTTACAATTTTTATTATTGTTGCTTTTTTGTAAAGTTCTCATGTTTATGGGATTTTGTTGAGATGAAATATGTATAAGAATTAAAATCTCAACAACCTCATTTTTTTCATGGTCAGCCATAATTATTGTAAGTCATAGTGACAAAACACTTTTTTCTAAATATTGTCCTATAACAAGGTCAATCTGTCTGAAATGAAGGTATTTATGTTGAATGAACAAATCCCAGTAATCCTATGTCCAAATCTCTCAAGGTATTTGTATGGAATCATGTAGATCCTAAGATATTATACTTCCCATCTTGTAGTGAAAATATTTTTACGATGAAAAGCTGTTAGTTAAGTGGGCTTATGTATATCTTTGTTACGCACAAGTACATTTATTTATTACTTTACAAATTCTAACGAACTTCATTCACGAATGATTTTAAAAGTTATACCCTTAAAGATGTTGACACCAGGAAAGTAATAAAAATTATATGCAAAAACTGAGTGATCAAGATGTTCAGGTTATCGACCAAAAGTGTAACACCCTAATACCCATCTCAAGTGTTAACGGTTCCAGACAGAAGTTACACCTGCTAGTTCATAATTACTGTCCAGGCTTTCCTCCTCCCAAACCCCCCTCCCCTCAATATAAAGTCTGGTTAATTCAAAATATATCTCAGTTCAGTCAAAACAATGATTTATAGAGTGATGTCAGCTGAAGATGTACTGGTAATAACTTTATGATATTCATGTACAGGTTTTGCTAGAATCTGTCAGACTGAATATGCTAATTAGCACTTGCCAAACCAACCATCTCATCCAATCTAATTTAGGTTTACAAAGAATAGTTCTTCCTATACATCTGCTGTGGTTTTTTCTATGATTATTTTACATTGAATGTAAAGACAAAAATATTTGTAATGCTACTTAAGTATGATGCTTGCTTCTTCTCTCTCTCTCTGCAAAAACTTTCTAAAGTTATCAACAAACTATCTCAATTGTAATCAGCATTTAGTAACAGGAAAAATTTATATGAAAAAAGCATCAATTTAACGCCAAAAATTGGTAATTTTTCAGATGAGCAGGGCCTTCAGAATAATTTCAACCGTAAATATTTATACAA
>JYMV01035740.1_pt1 | contig 13015 bp, 11 predicted proteins | sample 338911 | NCBI WGS metagenome assembly JYMV01 (sample SAMN03354496, study PRJNA234377) | hydrothermal vent metagenome | biome: Deep sea; feature: Hydrothermal plumes at the Eastern Lau Spreading Center, Western Pacific Ocean; material: Seawater | place: Tonga | collected 2009 | depth 2000 m m | reverse complement strand
TTCGATCTACGAAAATGGTTGCACCAAGTCGAGCCAGCCAATTCATAAATGGCCAACGGCTTATCTCTGCTTTGGATACAAAAAACGCTGGAAAGCAAGAACCCATTACGAAAATGTCGGGTGTTCCCACATGGTTGGCGACGATGAGAGATCCTGGGTAAACCTTTAACCTGCCGATTCTATTGATTCTAATGTTGAGCAGTGAGCAAGAACATTGTGCCCACAATCGAGTAAAATAAACGATGCCACGATAATGAACTTGCTGAGAAGAATAAAAGATTAAAAACAATCCCAAACCTATTAATCCAAAAATGCTGTAGATCAGGACCAAACCAATCGTTCTTATTACGGCAAGTAGGTATCTCATGACAGTTTCAGAATGTTTCGTTGGTTTTGTTTGCCATGCCGAGAATATCGGTTAATAGTACTCGAGCGATATTATTCGCCATAGATAATGCTATCTCTGAAGTCTTTAATTTTGGAGAAACGTTAGTATCAAGAGAAGCGGTTAATTTTCCGGCGATATGGGACCATGCTGATTGACTTTTGAAGATACTGTAGTGAATTTTATCTATGCCACAGAACTGTTTCATGTCATTGATTACAGTTATCTTCTGATTGAAAGACTGTAGAATGAACTTGTTGATAGCCTTAATATTATTTGAGGCCTGAAAATATTTCACCGGACTCTTTGGGAAATAAACCTGACGGATAATTTGAAAATGGAATTCACTAATAGCATTTTCAAGGGCTACCGGAATTGGAGTGATAAAGATATTTGTTTCAAACTCATCCAATGCGTTAAAGATGTATTGCAGGCCGCCAACGATTTTCTCCGAGGAAACATCGTACATAATGTCATTGCCGATATCTGTGATAAGGGCGACTACCTGTTGATTTTTTATCCTTTTGTTTCGGACTGCTTCAAGAATACCGCAGTTGAGAATCGGAGAATAGACTGCGTTGAGTATTCCACCTTGACTGACATAACCCCTTCCTGGGCCCATAGCATGTACAAAACTCGCTGATCTTGGGAATATGCATCGTTCGATGCAGCGCTTTAACCCATAAAATGCACGAGCGAGATTGCTTGCACCAAGGAAAATAAAAAGTACGGGGTTTTGTTTTTGGTCCTTAGTGGAAATGGTTAGAGGGGGGGCAAAGGACATATTTGTTTGAGGTTACGCATTGTTTCCCCAATGAAACGGGCTTTACTCAACAGGAATAGGATTGACATAAATTTCACGAGGCCTGACCCCATCTGAGGGACCCACCACGCCATCTCGCTCCATCATTTCTATAATGCTTGCGGCTCGATTGTAACCTATTCTTAATCTTCTTTGTATATAGGAAATAGAAGCTTGTCGGTCTTTTGCGACTAAGGCCAATGCTTCGTCATACCTTTCATCGTATTCCTCAGCTTCCTCAGATTTTTCCTTGTCTGTTACAGCAACTTCAAAAATCTTATCCCTGTATGTAGGTTGTTTTTGTTCTTTAATGAAACTTACGATCTTCTCGATTTCCTCGTCACTCACCATTGCACCGTGAATTCGTAAAAGCCGGCGAGTTTCCGGCGGCATAAACAACATGTCTCCTTTCCCGAGAAGTTTCTCGGCCCCCATGGCATCGAGTATGGTTCGGGAGTCGACCCGAGAGATTACCTTGTAGGACATACGAGACGGGAAATTGGCTTTAATGATTCCGGTTAAAACGTCAACAGAAGGACGCTGTGTGGCAACAATTAAATGAATTCCAGAAGCGCGCGCCATTTGAGCAAGCCTGGTGAGTGCTTCTTCTACACCCTTAGAAGCGACCATCATTAGATCAGCCAACTCATCGATGACAATCAAAATGTATGGTAATTTTTCTGGGGGTTCGGTGGGTTTATCGTTTTCATCTTCTAGTTCGTCAGATTCCACTTCGTGAGGTTTGACAGCTTTTTTATTATCCTGTTCCCATTGTTTTAGTTTTTGCTCATATTCTTTACGTTCTTCATCTATCTTTACGTTGAATCCACTGATGTTTCGAACACCTATTTCAGCCATCATCTTATATCGATTTTCCATTTCCTGTACAGCCCAGGCTAAGGCTGCAGCGGCTTTTTTCGGGTTTGTGACAACCGGTGCAATAAGGTGAGGAATGCCATCGAAAATCGATAGTTCCAACATTTTTGGATCGATCATTATCATTTTGACTTCATCAGGCGTAGCGTTAAGAAGAATACTGCAGATCATGGCGTTTAATCCGACGCTTTTCCCAGAACCAGTAGAACCAGCTATCAAAAGATGTGGGATTGTGGCCAGATCTTGCGCTACAGGTTCGCCAATATTATCTTTTCCTATTACCATCATTAATTTTGAATTCGATTCAACAAACTCTTTAGAAGTTATTATTTCTTTAAATGAAACAACTTCCTTTTTAATATTAGGAATTTCTATCCCTACGACAGGTTTTCCCGGGACAGGGGCAAGAATGCGCAAACTAAGCGCTCGCATCGCCAGCGCAAGGTCATCGCTCAAGGAGAGAATTCTACTGACCTTAATTCCTGGGGCAGGTTCAAATTCATATAATGTGATGACAGGTCCTGGAAGAACTTGCACTACTTTTCCTTCTACTCCAAAGTCAGCTAGTTTGCGTTCTAGTATAGAAGTACTGATCAGGATTTCTTCTTTCATTCCATCCGAGTTTTCTATCGGTAAAGGATCATGTAGCAAACTGACAGGTGGGATTTGATAATTTCCGTTTTCAGGTGTCGGTGGTTTTTTTTCCTCCACAATAAAACCGGTATTTCTATTATTTTTTCGAGGGACAATGGTAGGAACCTGAGTCGATTCCGTAGTTTTTTCGGGAGGGCTGGTTCTTGTTATAATCAATGGTTCGGTTGGTTCAAATATTTCATCGGGCTTTTCTTTAGCAGTAATAGTAGATTCACGAACAGTGTTGATCGACTCGCTTCCTACTACTTTTAACTTACCAATACCCGTTCCTGCAATTTTGCCCATGGTTTCCAGCATAGAGTTTACAGTTTTTCCCGTCATAGCAAGGAGTGAGGCTAAAATCATGGTGATCAAAAAAATGGTGGCACCGACATTACTTAACCACATGACTAGAAACCTTCCTAGAACGGCGCCTGTAAGACCTCCTACTTGAGCATAATTTTTGAAAATGGGATCGGAATTCATTTGAACTGCGCACAAAGCACACAATCCTATGAGTAAAAAAACTCCTGAAAACAAACGAAGTGGCCAATGATTAAATTCTTTTCCTCGCACGCAAGCCCATCCAATAATCATGGTAATCACAGGGAAGAAAAACGCACCACTTCCAAAAAACTGGACTAGCCCATCAGAAATATAGGCACCAACTATACCCCCGGAGTTTGCAACTAATTTCTGAGAGGAAAGAGATGTGTTCATCGAGGGATCTGTCGGAGAGTAGGTTGCTAGGGATACGATAGAGAATAGGGAAAAGGCCAAGACCGCTATTCCCAGAAAATCGCGAATAAAGATAGAGGTTTTTTTATTCATGAGATGTTGTTTTAAGAGAGGTTTGATTTACCAGACGACGTGTAGTGTCTTGAAGCACAGTATCTTTTTTCCAGTCACTGTCAGTTTCTGGGTAATCCAAGGTAAAGTGGAGTCCTCGGCTTTCTTTACGTTGCAAAGCGCTCATTATAATCAAGTGAGCGGTGAGAGCAATGTTCCTTAGCTCAAGGGTATTCTTGGTAATTGTGAAATTCCAATAATATTCTTTGATTTCGCCTAGAAGTAATTGAATACGTCTTTCGGCTCGGCGAAGTCTTTTATTTGAGCGTACGATACCAACATAATTCCACATGATTCTTCTGATTTCATCCCAATTGTGTGAGACGACAACCGATTCGTCACTGTCCACCGCGTTTCCACAATCCCAGTTAGGTATATCATGGGGAGTTATATTATTGAATGATCCTGATTTTAGTAACAGGGCGGCCTTGGCCACGGCTCGATTTGATAGTACAAGTCCCTCCAATAGTGCATTGGAAGCTAGTCTATTGGCGCCATGCAGTCCAGAGTAGCAAACTTCTCCACTGGCAAAAAGGTGACGAATGTTTGTTTGACCATTAAGATCAACTAAGACCCCCCCACAGGTATAATGGGCGGCAGGTACTACGGGAATTGGCTTGTTAACCATATCAAAACCGAACTGCTTGCAGGTTTGGTAGATGTTCGGAAAGCGTTCGCGTATTCGGTAACCCTTTATATGGGTAATATCTAAATAAACGCAATCGTCGCCACTTTTTTTCATTTCGTGATCTATGGCGCGGGCCACAATGTCCCGTGGAGCCAGACATCCTAAGGGGTGATAATTTTCCATGAAAGTGCGTCCATTTTTCAGTCGCAATATACCGCCTTCTCCGCGTACTGTTTCAGAAATCAAAAAAGATTTTGCTTGTGGGTGGTATAAACAAGTTGGATGAAATTGAATGAATTCCATATTGGCTATTTTGGTACCCGCACGGTAAGCGGCAGCAATTCCGTCGCCTGTGGCAGTGTCAGGATTTGAGGTATAAAGATACACTTTTCCAGCACCTCCACTAGCCAACAAGGTGATTTTGCTAAGAAAAGTTTTTACCTCTTTTGTGTTGACATCAAGGATATATGCTCCAAGTGCTTCATCCTTAGTGCTTCCAGGTTCAACCTTAGAATCTAATCTACCGCGCGTAATAAAATCGATCAGCATATGGTGTGGAAAAACCGTTATGTTTTTTTTGCTATTGATTGCCTCAATCATGGCGCGTTCTATTTCTTGTCCAGTAAGATCATTGGCGTGTAGAATTCGATCTCTGGAATGTCCTCCTTCACGACTCAAATGGTAGTCTTCTCCCCGGATACGGGTGAACTTAACACCCAAGTTAATTAGCTCTCTTACGTGAGAAGGTCCTTCTCTACAAATGATGCGCACAACGTCCTCACGGCATAATCCACGGCCCGATTCGATGGTGTCATCAGCATGTAATTCAAACGAGTCGTCGTCGGTCATTACAGAGGCTATTCCACCTTGCGCATACAAAGTAGCAGATTCGGCCAGTTTATCTTTGCTAACGATTGCCACCGATCCAAATTGAGAGGCCTTGAGAGCAAACGTTAGTCCAGCAATTCCGCTACCGATAACCAGAAAATCTTTATCAATCATCATATCCTAGATTATAGATCGCTTGCCCTTTATTTTCAATAAGATAAAACGAGAAGGTGTTGGGTGTGTCTACCCTTTTTCAAACGAACGTAGTTCAGTGGTTTCACCAAAATCTGGAAAAAAGTTATTAGGTTAAAAGGGCGTAGAAGAATAAATAAGTATGGATGGAACAAATCCAAATTATTTTTATCTATTACTGAAGCAAAGTGGAAGGAATGAAAGGAAAAATAATATACAGGCCAGATGTCATATTAGTTAACGGATATTGCCTTTTTCATCGATCGTGTAAGTTTTATTACTACTACTATGTTTTGCTGTGGCTTGGAAGTCAGTTTTTGTTTCCTTTCCTGGTGGAATGAGCATAACTACATCAGAAGACTGAATGTAGCCATTGGCGGCTTCCTTGGCAATGTCGATAGAACATTGTGTATTAATGTCATCTACCCAAAATTTTTCACAGGCTTGGTGAAGCTTCTCTAGGTTTTCCTTCGACTCCCTATCATATCTGAGCTGTTTGTAATGCTCTAACTGGGGAGTAGCTATAGCTGCTAGAATGCCGATAATGACGAAAATAATTAACAGCTCTAAAAAACTAAACCCGGTTGCATTTTTTTTGCGGTCTAATTTCCGTAGCATGTCTTAATTCTCCCGTAGCATTAAATGAATGGCCTTAGTTAAGCCAGCAAAAAAATAAATCACCACTACAGTAGTGATTAGTGATAGGGGGAAATCCGATACTAAAATATAATCCAATAGAAGAGTAAGGTTAAATCTTTTTAAAGTCAACGCTTCAGAGATGTCCCATCGTTACTATGCTAGATTAACGCTGGATTATTAAGACGATCAATTTGACAGATCCGGTAATCTTTTTAAAGCACCAGTTTTGTTTAGTTTTTAAAAAGACTTTTAAAAAAAAACGGTAGTATACATGAGGTTAGCGTCAGATAATTAGCTGTGAGAAAGAACTATGAATCGGGGTAAAAATCAAATCGGAATATTGGGTGGTAGTTTCGATCCTGTGCACATGGGTCATATTGGTTTAGCGCAAGAAACTCATGAAAGGTTTAGTTTGGATCAGATTCTATTTCTACCGGTTTTTCAATCGCCTCATAAACCTCATATTCCTCTGGCTTCAAGCACCCACCGTATGGCAATGCTGAGGTTGGCTCTTAAGGGTAATACCCACTTTAGTATTTCGGATACGGAGCTGCGCAGAGAAGAAGTTTCTTATACCATCGATACGATAAACCGTTTTAGGTTGAAATATTCAAGCAGTGAGTTGTATCTCATAATGGGGTACGACAATTTATTAGATTTAGACTTGTGGAAAGACTCACGGGAAATTATGAAAAACTGTCATATATTGGTGGCCTCACGCCCGGGTTTGAAGGCATTTTATTCAACGGGTAAGATTTTTGGTTTGTTTAATGGAGATTCCCCATATAGGCTTGGTAATATAAAAAATAAAACTCCGGAGTTCATTCACCGTGAAACGGGGAAAAAATTGGTTGTTTATGATATTAGTCCGCGGGATATTTCTTCAAGTGTTGTGAGAGAAAGATTAGTGCTCGGGAAATCAGTAGATAACTTGTTGTCTCCGGAGGTTGAAACATATATTATTAAGCACCAAATTTATAAGGTTTGACCTAAGCTTTAAATCCAAACGAGCATAATGTGAATGGTAAATACGTTAAATGACTTAAAACAATTAGTAGTTCAAGCGGCTGCCGAAAAAAAAGCTTTTGATATTCTAGTTATGGATTTGCGGGAGCGCTCAGATTTGACAGATTTTTTTGTCATTTGCAGCGCAACTTCAAGAATGCAAGTTCAGGCGATTACCGATTCTATTCTGGATCAAGTTTACGAATCACCCCACAAATTATCTTCAAGGGAAGGTTACACCTCGGGCAATTGGGTGGTTTTAGATCTGATCGATGTTGTCGCGCATATTTTTCATAAAGATATTCGCGCGCAATATGACCTCGAACGTTTATGGGGCGATGTGCCACTCGTTGAAGTCCCCCATCGATGATGATAATTTAGAAAGAGAATTTTATGAATGAAACCAAACTTGTCTCATTTAGGACTAAATTGGAAGAAATTCGTATTGGCATAGCTGGTAAGTTACAGGAAAAATACAAATTCTCTAAAGACCATCTAACTGAACAGGTTGCCGATATAGCTGATGATGCAGTCCAATCCTACGATCGCCAACTGATGATGGGGCTTGGGGAAAAAGAATTTGGCAAGTTGCGATTAGTGGAAGAAGCGATCGAAAAACTAGATGAGGGACAGTATGGAATTTGCTTGGAGTGCGAAGAGTTAATTTCTGAAGAAAGATTGACCGTTATTCCCCTTGCATCACACTGTGTCGATTGTCTTGAAGTAATAGAAAAGAAAAATACCGGAATTTAAATGTAGGATGGGATTTCTTTTTAGCCAGTCTATTTGCAAGTAACTCTCCCCTCAGTATATAAACCAATTTTGTAAAACCACCAACCACGGAATTCAAGTGTCATTTAAATCAATAATCACTTTCCTTTTTTTTACATTGCTTTCAGTTTATTTTTCCTTTCTAAATCCTCATGAGGTGGATATACATTTTGCTCAGGGTTGGTCGCTTCAACTTCCAATGATTGTTTTATTTCTGGGTTCTGTGTTGTTAGGTGTTCTGATAGCTGGTTTTTTGCACGGAACTCTATCTTTGAAAAAGTTTTTTATCAATTTGAAAAAAGCTGGACGCGTCAAGCGTCAAAATAAAAATAATCATCGAAGCGAGAGACTACTCGAAGAAGCCGAAAATTTTTTAGCATGTGGATACGTTTCAAAAGCTGTTGCTGCTTATGAAAAAATTTTAAACATGTCGCCAAGCCACGTGCACGTTCTTGTCCAACTTGGAAATATAGCAAGGGAGGAAGGGAACGTTGACCGTGCTCTAAAACTTCATTTAAGGGCAGTAGAAATCGCGCCTGAAAACTTGAATGTTTTGTACGGCTTAGCTGAGGACTATTGCGCTAAAGCAATCCCAAAAAAAGAAATGGAGGTTCTTAAGAAAATTTTAGAATTTGACCGAAGGTCCCCTCGTGTTCTTTATCGTATGAGAGAAGTTTATTTAAAGTCGGAAGATTGGGCATCGGCAGTAGAAGTGCAACGAAAACTAGTTGTTCGAGTTGAAGGAAGAGAAAAAAAAGAAAAAGAAAAAAGAATGCTAGGCCAGTATATCTACAAAAGTGGGGCCCGTTATTTCAACAATGATAATTTTGAATTAGCAATTACCGAATTTAAAAGAGCTTTGCGAGAAAATGCCCAGTGTCTGTCTGCACATATTCTATTAGGAGACGCTTACCTGAAAACGGGTGATAGAAAGGGGGCGTTAAAATCATGGGAAAAAGGTTATGCTAATACAAAATCAATGGCTTGTATGATGCGAATGGAAGAGGTCTATAGAGATTTGGGTCAGGTGGGGGAAATGATAAAAGAATACAAAGAAGCCGTCAGTAATTCGAAAAATGGACCTAGCGAAATACTAATCATGCTGTTAGGTGTCCTTTGTTTGGAGGAGAAGACTCCTCAAGAAACTATACGAGTAATCGAAGAAAATACAGATTCCGAAAAAGCTATTATCCCCTCTCTTATCCTGGGTGATGCTTACAAGCAAGACCACAACGAAACGAAATCTAAAAAAGCATTAGAAAATGCTACTCGACAAGTAAAGAGAGCAATGTTGAATTTTAAATGCGGTGCGTGCGGTAAAATTTCGGGCAAGTGGACTGACAATTGTTCGGCTTGCAATACTTTTGATGCGATGGAATGTTTCTTAGGGATTAGTTCCGGGTGAAGGTTTTTAATAGATCAGTTTTAACCTTGTAATTGTCGGTTTTGTGTTTTTTAGTTTAAGCATTTGCTCTCTAGGGAGAGCTATATTATTAGCACTAATAGTCGGCGGGGTCATTTTTTAGATATTTTCTACGATCTTTTTTTGCTCTAGATTTGTCTTTTTCAAACCTTCTCCAGTTAAGCGCATCAGACTTTTCTGGGATGGTAGGTTTTTTGTTGTCTCCATCCTCCCAGGAAAGCTTTGGTCTAGGCGTTGGTCGAAAAAAATTGACTGGCGTTTTTGAAAAATATTTTCTACCAACATCAAACTCTTTTGTTGTTAATCCCAGTTCCATTTCATAAAGATCCTTCGCCGCCTTGGGAAAACGTCCAGAAAACAAACCTTCTCCTCGTATGAGAATTTCCTTAATATTAACTAGGCCAGACCGCCACGGATCAGGTATTTCTTGCCACCCATAAATCGCGCCAGCCCAAGCCCCAACCAAGGCACCTATCTTATCTGCTTCTTTTCCCATGTTGAGACCTGTAGTCAAAGATGAGTCGAATTCACGACCCTCGCGCAAAACAAGAAGCAGACATAGTGGCAATAAAGTTAAAACATAACATTGGGCGGGACTAGTAATTTTTATTTTATGCCGGTCAGAAGCGTTTTGGCAGATCCAATTTAATAATTCATCACAACCAAAGCTCCACTGTTCTCGAAGACTTTTGAGAGTTTGCTTAAGTAATCCACGTTTTGATTCAGGAGTCTGATTCCAAAGAGTGGGTGCAGTTTTTTCGACTTGAGTTTCGATCTTTTGACAAAACTCTTCAGCAGTAATCAAAACTTGTTCTGCTTGATGAACTGGCTCTTCACTTTCTGGCTTTAAAAGTAAAAATCTAGATACAAGATACCCGGTAAGGGCAAGTCCGGTGATCTCGCATAAATTACGACTCATCATTAAACCGATATTAATATTTAGAGAAATGCCCATTTCGGGTCGGTCCCTATGGATGAGTCCCGCTGGAATTCCCATAGTTAAAAATGTTGCGTCTGCCGGATTATGGTCAACTACTCGGGGCACCGTATCTTTTAGGGAGTTGATCGATTGGGAAAAATTTTTATCGGGACGGCGATAAACCCCCCAATAATACTCTGGGCCACCCACACTCAACTTAGTCAGAAATTCAGTGGTTTTTTCTGCGTTCCATTTTCTATTTTTTAGGAGACAGTCGGCAATAACCAACGAACCTTGAGTCTGTATTCCATAGAGGCCCTGCATTTTAAATCGTTTAATTCCTTTCCCAATGAACGGACGCACATCTTTAAAGCTATTCATAGAGCCAAAGAGTTGCTGGATAGTTTCTGGTTTCATACTTTTTGCGGAAAGACCCATGGCATCACCCACAGCCATTCCACACCAACTCCCAACAACCTTGTCCTTAATATCCATAGTATGAAAGTGGGTACATGTAGTGTTCTGAGTCGTATTCTTAGAGCAGTTGCGGTTGTTTCAAACCTCTATTAAGTCTGTTGCTTGGGCTTGCAAAGCTAATTCCAAATGAGCTGCACAACTTCCCAACGCCTGAAGCGCAGTGATATGAGCTATTTCGGGATGGTTATTTGTATGGCTTAAATGCATCAATATTACTCGTTGAAGGTGCTCATGCTTAACTGCTGCCAATAGCTCTCCGCAGGCCTCATTAGATAAATGGCCAAGGTCACTTTTAATCCTCTGCTTCACAGACCAGGGATAGGGGCCAAAATCCAGCATCTCAACATCGTGGTTAGATTCTACTAGCAATACATGAGAATTTTGTAATATTTCACGAACCTCATGAGTAACCATTCCCATATCGGTTGCGTGCCCTAATTTTCTGTTTTGGCATCGAATCACGTAAGCGACGGATTCCTTCGCATCGTGAGAAGTAGTATAGGGTTCTATCTCAAGGTCATTTAGGGAAACTGTTTCACCTGCAAGGATGGGATTGAATACTGGGATGTTTCCTAATTTTTGACTGGCCTGAATAGTTCCATTGGTAGCATATAATGGTATTGAGTGTTTACGTACTAAAGGTCCGACGCCACCTATATGATCCGAATGCTCGTGTGTTAAAAAAACGGCATCCAATTCTTCAGGTGTTCGGTCAATTAATTTCAGGCGTCTTTCAAGTTCTCTGACGCTCAAACCTGAATCAATAATTATTTTTACCGCATCAGACTCGACGTAAATGCAGTTTCCTCGACTACCACTGGATAATACAGAAAATTTAAAAATGAGATGGCCTTTCTTAGAAGCTGGTAAACACAAAAGTTTGAGATTGTTTTAAAAAAGTGTCTTTTGCGAAATTCTTAGTGTAAATCTTTTAATTAAAACGGGATAGTTCTTTTAAGCTCGCGAAGTGATTAATAGTTTTACTATGGACGGGATTCTATCATTCCGCTACTTCGTTCTGTGCCAACGGAAAAAAAAATCGAGGACATTAAACGAATGAGGACATTAAATGAATTTGGAAAATGTAACCAAGTCACTATGTCACTATATCGTTTGCAGTTAACAAAAACAAGACGGCAGTTCTGAAAATAGAATCTAATGAAGTCGTAATTTATTTCACACGGAGCTAATGGTTTTTATTTAGTACCGCCTTGACAGACAACTCAGGAACGTCATCAACAATTTCAACTGAGCCTATATTCTTTGCTAGTATAAATCGAAGCTTGTTATGGGTGGTTTTTTTATCGTGATACATTGAACTGATGACATCTTCAGACTTTAAATTAGGCGAATGCACAGGAAGGTTAAATTTTTTCAGTAGATTTGTTATGCGTATAGGCACATCTTCGGAACATTCCCCAGTTTCTACAGAAAGCCATGCCGCTTGGATCATCCCAATGGCTAATGCTTCTCCATGAAGATATTCGGTATAGTTGGTAAGGGTTTCTATGGAGTGTCCAAAGGTATGCCCAAAATTTAGAATCATACGATGTCTGCTCTCTCGCTCATCTTTTTCAACCACCTTTGCTTTGATAGCGCAAGAAGTCTCAATGATATATTCCAGACAATCACGATTGAGGGAAAGAATTTCTTTGGTGTTATTTTCCAAGAAAGCAAACAACTTCTCGTCTGCTATGATTCCATATTTAATTACTTCGGCGAGTCCAGCCCTGAATTCGTTCTTGGGCAGAGTTTGTAGAGTGTCAAGGTCAACTACTACCAACTTAGGCTGATAAAATGCCCCAATCATATTTTTTCCGCGTGGGTGATTTACTGCAGTTTTACCACCTACACTGCTATCCACTTGTGAGAGTAAGGTGGTCGGTATTTGAATGAAAGGGATTCCCCTCTGGTAGGTAGCTGCTATAAAACCAGTCAGATCGCCTACCACTCCTCCGCCAAGGGCAATCAACGTCGATTTTCGATCGCAGCTCATCTCGAGCATACGGTCGTAAACTAACTCTGCCTGCTGAAGTGATTTCGATATTTCGCCTTCGGGAATCTCTATGACACCGGATGAGTAACCGGCATTGGCTAACCCTGATTCGATTTTTTCTCCAAACAAATTTCTTACAGAGGAATGTGTGATAATAATACTCCGACTGGGCTCAAATCGTTTAGAAATAAACTCTCCGACCTGGGGCAGAATATTTCGGCTGATTAAAATATCGTAACTTCTTTCATCTAGGTCGATGTTCAAACGCTTCATAAGTACGAGTCAATTATCTTTAGAGTAATAAATCTGCCCATATTAGCACTTTGGAAACTGCGTTTGAACCGTTTATGCTATGAAAGTATTCACATTGGTAGGGATCAACCTAATTTGTTTATTTAAATTTAACAAATTAACATAAACTATTTTTAGTTGTCCTTTAATGGGTATTATTGCTAATAAAAACGCACTCTAGTATTTCTGCCGAATGGCATCATATTGCTAGGTTACCTGTCAATTAAGTAGGCAATTCCCTGTTGAAAGCCAAATACTTTTAGACTACAGTCTTTTTTATGAAACAGGTTTATTTGGATAC
>JYMV01011729.1_pt1 | contig 13015 bp, 13 predicted proteins | sample 338911 | NCBI WGS metagenome assembly JYMV01 (sample SAMN03354496, study PRJNA234377) | hydrothermal vent metagenome | biome: Deep sea; feature: Hydrothermal plumes at the Eastern Lau Spreading Center, Western Pacific Ocean; material: Seawater | place: Tonga | collected 2009 | depth 2000 m m | reverse complement strand
GTTGGAATAGAATTAAAATGACTTTTGACTCTTAATTTCATTCTATCAAATCCCTCTTCCTTAAACCATTGTCTTACTTCTTCAGGACTAAAACTCCAGTTAAACTCTGGATTAAATGCATCAAACCAACCATGAATATCGCCACCGATTGTTTTAACCTTCTTTTCACACATTTTGATTTTTTCCTCAAAGGATAGTTTTTCCCATTCTTTGTGTTTTTCAACAGATGTATGACCCCTATATCCATCATATTCATGATCATATTTTTTATCGTAGACCATTATGTGTAACATGCCACCCTTCTTGACTTGTGAAGCTACTTTTGAAAAACCTTCACGGGTGTTTCTATTATGATGTAACACACCAAGACATAGAACAAAATCATAAACCGGATTAGGTTTGAGTTCTAAAATATTGCTTACATATGCATCAGGATTAATTTCTCTACAGCGTTTAATTGCTGTAGTACTAACATCAAAACTATCTACTTTCCTTGCACCCAATTTTTGCATAGAATAGGTCCATATGCCTGGACCACATCCCGCATCCAAACAAATTTTATCAGTAAGTTCATTATCCCTAATGCCAGTTAATTTCTTAAATTCTTCTACTCGTTCCTGAGTGAAATCAAATTGCCCTTTCTTTTTGTTAAAATATTTTTCTTCCATAACTTTCTCCCATTGTTCATCAAAATCAGGCATATTGATAACATACATTCTCAATTAGTAATTAACTTTCCCAAGAAAGAATAGTATCTATTAAAAATCTGGAGATTTATATTGAAAATTTATGGGTGAAACAAACAGTTGAAATTATTAATTGCATATGGTGATGAGAATAAGTTTTTTCATTTAAAGGAATTTGGTATGGCATTATCGAAATTAGGAGTAGAATGTAAGTTTATCAAAGATACTGATTATGTAGTTGGTTTCCCAAGTAAAAAAATTACAAAAGTGATTGCTGGTAATAAAAAACTTAAAAAACTTATAAAAGAATTTTCTCCTGATGCTGTCTTTGTTGATAGACAAAATAAGTTTGGTCTTGAAATAATAAAAAATAATATACCATTATTTGTATATCTTAGAGGAAACATTTGGTTAGAGCATAAATGGGCAAAAGAAACAATCTATAAAGATCCTATTATGCGTACTGTAGCAAATCAAAGGCACAAGATTGCTAATGAAGTGTTTGAAAAGTGTGATGGGGTGTTTATGACTGCAGACTACCTTCATGATGTGATCAAAGAACATCATCCAAACACCAAAACTTTTCATTTCCTTGAAGGATTGGATACATCACGTTGGTATCCATCAAAGGGTATGAAGCTGAAACATCCTTGTGTGGGTTTATTACAACATGCATTTGTCTGGGGAAAAACAAAAGAAATGTTGGTCCTAAAAAAAGCAATAAAATCAATGCCAAACGTTCATTTCTATTGGGTTGGCTTTGGACAATATCAGGAACGTGTTCTGCAAGAACTAAACGCTTTTGATAATTTTCATTGGTTAGGAAAATTCCCATGGGAAGAATATCCTGAAAATATTAGACAATTTCTAACAGAAATTGATATTTACGCTCTAGCAACAGGAATAGATACAACACCATTATCATGTAGAGAAGCAATGTCTATGGAAAAACCCATCATTGCAAGTAACGTCGGGGGAATTCCAGAGATGATTTATGATGGAAAAACTGGATTTTTGATTGACGAGGGAAATGCTGAACAGTGGATAGAAAAAATCTCGTTTATTTTGGAAAATGAAATGGCTACAAAAGAAATGGGTAAGGCAGCAAGAAAATTAATTATTGAAAAATTCAATTGGAATACACTGGCTAAGGACTTTTTAGCAATAGTAAATCCTATCGTTAAGGAAAAAAAATAATTCGGATTACATTCAAGTATTTTTGGAGTTTTTAGATTCGTTGTGTAATTGTCTAATATACTGAGCACCAATTTTTGCTGATTCTCCAATATTATACACCGTTTTCTCGCGTGTCTGCTTGATTAATTTGCTTATATCTTGAGTATTTTTGCCTAAAATTCTAATGAGCTCTAGAATTTCTTGTAAATTATTTGGTGAGACTATGTGACCAATTTTGTCTCTAATGGATATTTCAATGGGTTCTGCCATAATATCGCTCCAATTTGGGTTTAAGATCTTTTTTGGAACATCAATAAAAATAACTGGTCGCTCAAAAGCAAATGCATATTCTAATGAAATACCTGACCAATCTGAGATCATACATTTAGAATTATTTAACGAATCAAACGGAATAACGCCTGTTTCGAAAACAAAATTAGGATTTTTTTCAAATTTTTTCTTTATTGAATCAATCAATTCGGTAGAATCTCTCAATGTTCTTAGGTGTGGCCTCACCAGAACCCTGAAATCTGCTTTTAATAACATGTCAATTAGTTCAATTCCACATTTTTCGAGAAGATTATCATCGCCATATGATGGTGCAATTATAATCAAATCTTTAGTATTGAAATATGTTGTTTGAGAATTTCTCTTATTTTCTAATAATGTATCCAATCTACCATAACCATAATTGATTAATTTTTTTTCTTTCAGATCATATACTTTTTCTATCTCCCGAATTTCTTTGACTTGATGAGGACCAACACAGAAAATTGTGTCATAATTATCCACTGCACCTTTTCTTAGGTACGAATGAACACTGTACATTGAATGAAATAGGTAAATGTAGTGAACAGGATATTCTTCAGATCTTTTTATGTGGAATTTACCCAAGTCTGGCATATCAGTAACTAAAATTCTTGCTTTTAACGAAGAGAAGAATTTTGTCCGTGCCGTACCATCACCGATATAAAATGGCAGAATTTTTTGGTTTTTAGTAGATAATATTGGATCATTCTTAACTGATGTAACATAACATATTTGCAAATTCGTTTTTTCTGTTAATTCATGAATTAACAGCTGAAAATGATTCATTGACGCCTTATTTTCAGCATAAAATACGATTGAACGTTCATCCCGGCTTAATCGATTAATTTTTTTTAATTCAGCCCATTCTGAAACAAAACCGGATTCTAAATCAGATTTGTTAATTGTGTCTGCTTCATTTTCTTGAGAATGATCGCCAGAAATTTTTGATTTTATTTGAAACCAATAGTATTTCAAAGTCATTGCACCGGCTGCAAGTGCACCAGCAATTAACGTAAGAACTGCACTTCCAGTAACTGGATCAATGTAAGCATATGCATGAGAAACAAAAAACTGATGTAATGTTAGAAATCCAATTGAAAATAAAATTAATTTTTTAGACTTCATAGACATTATGATTTTAAATTTTTTAACCAATATAATCTGACACTTTTTTCTCTTCGTCACTAAAAACTACACCAATAGTTCGCAATAAGATAACATTATTGTTTTTACAATATTCTACCAATCCGTTAAAGCATTCTAAGAATTTTGAAATTGGTTGTTTTGCCTTTATAATAGATGAATGTAAATCGTCATGATCCAGCATTACAATCTTCTTAGTACCTAACGCATCTGTAATTTGTTTAATATTTGAAACACCTTCTACGCTTTCAATTTTTGGAACTAGAATTACATCTTCAGGAATAATATTGAAATACATATCTAGATCATCTATAGAATTGATATTTGACACTGCAAAATACTTGATATTTTTATTAGATTTTATTATTGGAGTGAGTTCATCTATACTGTATTTGTTGTTTGGTGGTTTAGTCCTGTTCGCGGGTAAATCAAGAAATATTTGATGTGTTCTATGTTTATCCAAAATAGACTGCAATTCCTTTAAACTATTAATCCAGGCAAGATTTATCCTAAAAATTGCATCCTGTGGAATATCTACTTTGTAATTTGTTAAATTTTGTGAAATAATTAACATTGTAATATCTTCCCGTCAATTTTTTATCTATTTATTTAATGTGATCAAAATATATTGCAATTATTTTATATTTTTGCTAAATTTATTTTTTCTATGTAATCTAGTATTTTTTGTACAGAATCGTCAATTACAGAATTTTCAGTATCCACAACTAATTCAGGATTGGTTGGTGGTTCATAAGTAACATGAATTCCTATAAAATTAGACATTTCACCACTGCGTGCCTTCTTATACATTCCACGTACATCTCTTTTCTCGCATGAATCAATAGAACATTTAACGTAGACCTCAAGAAAATTGTGATCCTTTAAGATTTGACGTGCGTCATCTCTATTTTCAATAAAAGGGCTAATTTTTGAAACGCATACAGAAACATCATGTTCTAAAAGTAATTTGGCTATATTAGCAACTTTCTTGTTGTGATTGATAATACCACTTCTTGAAAAATCTTCATTTGGCGATAATAATTCTCTCATTTCATCGCCGTCTAGTATTGCAAGATTTGGTATGTGTTCTAGCAATTTCTTTGCTATGGTAGTTTTACCGGAACAAGGAAGACCAGTCATCCAAATTATAAAACTCATTAAGGGTTTTTCAGCTTATTGTTTTATCTCTGTTTCTACGAAATTCAAACATTACTTAGATTTTTAGATTTTATTAAATATCTCTCCATCATTGATTTTTTTCAATAAAAAAACTATATCGTTTTTAGAAATCCGTTGTGGGTTATTATCCAAATGTTTTTTATCCGTAAGTATAAGTTCGGCTGCATCATCTAAATTCTGTTTTAAAAAAATTCCCTTAAAATTTAATTTTTTCACTATTTTATAAAATCTGTCATAAAAAATGGAATTATTAAATTCATGTGCGATTGTTGTCGTAAATGCAAGCGCATGTCCGTGTGAAATGCCTTCATTTGAAAAAACATACGATAAAGCGTGACCTAGTGTTGTTGAAGAATTTCCAAATCCTAGACCACAGTAAAGCGAACCGATTGCTAAATCTTCATATCTCTCATTCATTATTCCATTTTCCAAAACATCAAATGCTTTTTTGCACAGAAATTTTGTGTAATTATTGCTAATTTTACTATCATATGCCTCACTACATTGTGCAAGCGCATCTATAACAGAATTTTTAATAATACTTTGAGAAGAATTCTCTAAAAATTGTGGATCTATGATAGCTACATCTGCAAATAACATATCATCATGGAAACTTTGTTTTTTCCCATTTACCTTGAGAACTGAAATCCTAGTAACCTCACTCCCACTTCCAAAAGTAGTTGGAATTAAAATTTTAGATTTTTTTAATTTGAATGCAACAAATTTGGCTACATCTAATGAGCTACCACCGCCCAATCCGATTACATGAGAAAAATTTGAGTTCTTAAAATTAGATATTATTTCATCAATAATTTCGATTGAGGGGTTTGATTCGACTTTATCAAAAATATAATAATTCTTTGATTTAAAACGGTCCAACCATCCTCTAGATTTAGCTCCTTTAGATGTTATAACCAAGCAATCTGTTGGAAAGTTAAATTCGTCAACTGAGTTTTTGCCAAAAATTATAAAATTTGGTTGTTTAATCGAATTCATTTACTTACTAATTAAAAGCATGTTTTTTATAACTTAATTTCATCATTTACGAATGTGGTGTATTATTAAAATTGAAAGAGATGTCACAGCGAAAAATGTTTGATTTATTGTTACACAAGGGAATTAAAAATTTCATAGGTGTACCAGATTCTACTATGAAGCATTTTATTTCACAGGGTTTAAAAAAAAAGAAAATTCTAGTTGCTACCAGAGAGGATGAAGCAATTGGCATCGCAGTTGGAATGTCTTTGTCAAAACAAAATTCGTTAGTTTTCATGCAAAATGCCGGATTTGCAAATTCTATAAGTACGATCACATCATTAGTTCAACTTTACGAAGTTCCCATAATTTTTTTAATAGGATGGAGAGGATATTTGAAAAATGATGCTCCTGAACATAGTAAAATTGGAAAGATCCAACCCAAATTGCTCAAAGCTGTTGGTATGGATTCTAAAACTGTAACAGAATCTAATTGGAAACAATGTTGTAAATGGGCAATTAATAAAGTAAATCACTCTACTCCATGCGCGTTAATAATAAAGAGGGAATTTTATGATTAGAAAAGATGCCATTAAAATTGCATCTGATATGATTGATGACTCGCCAATAATTTCTGCAAATGGATACATTAGCAGAGATCTTTTTGAGGCAAATGATAAAGATACTAACTTCTACATGATAGGCTCTATGGGATTATCATCATCAATTGGATTAGGTGTAGCACTAAAAAATCCAAGAAAAAGAGTTTATGTTTTTGATGGAGATGGAAATATCTTGATGAATTTAGGTTCGCTGACAACTATAGGCAAATTAAAGCCCAAAAATTTGATTCATTTAGTTTTTGATAATCAAAGTCACGAGTCTACTGGAGGTCAACCATCAAACACAAGAAATATAGATCTTTATAAAATCGCTAAATCTTCTAATTACAAAGCTTTTAAAACTAATTCAAAGACGGGTCTGGAAAAAATTTTGAGAAAGATAAAAAATATTGATGGGCCTATCATGATCCTGATAAAAATAACCAAGGGTGGAAAACCTAGTAAAAGAATTATTCATTCGCCTGTTACCATAAAAAAACGATTTAGTCGTAACCTGTAGATATAATTGCAAAAAAATTCTATAAGGTTCATTATTATTCATCCAATTTTAATTGCATTATACCCGGTATTTTTTGTATATTCCCAAAATATTCATTTAATTCTAATTCAAGGCATAATTTTTCCTACCTTAATAATATTAGGAATAACAATTGCAATATGGGCTGTTATCAAATCTATATTAAAAAACGCAAGAAAATCAGCATTGCTTACTTCTCTATACGTATTTTTGTTTTTTTCATATGGCCATGTTTTTAATGTTCTAGAATCAAATTCAACTCAAGAATATTCTGTTTTGATTCATACATTTCTTCTAATTACTTATGCTTTTGTTGTTGTTTTCACTACATACTCCCTAGTAAAAACACACACAAAATTGAATAACATTACAACATTAACTAATGTAATATCAATAACCCTAGTTTCTTTTGTATTATTTAATATTGGAACATCTAATTTTGAAAATTTTAGTAATTATCAAGATGAAATGTATATTCCTATTACATTAGAAAATGATTTCAAAAACTTTCCGGATATTTACTATATTGTATTAGATGAATATGCACCATTAAGAACGCTAAATGTGTTTTATAACTATGACAACAGTGATTTTATTAAATTTTTACAAGAACATGGTTTCTACGTTACAAAAAATAGTCATAGTAACTATGCAGAGACATTTTTAGCAACAGCTTCCACGCTTAATATGAAAAATGTAAATTATTTATCTGACATAGTAGGCGAAGAATCTCTAGATCAAAGGATACCATATCAAATGATAAGTAACAACCTAGTAATGAAAAATTTCAAAACCATGGGATATAAAATTTATAATTTTGATTCTGGTTGGTGGGGAACAAGAAATCTACAAATCGCTGATGTTAATCTTTGCTCAAAAAATCAAAGCATGGATTTTCATACTTTATACAAACTAAAGCAAACAAGCATTTTAAGAATTTTTGACGTGTTTATCAAGGATCCAACGTCAAAAATTTTTCATCAAGAAAGAAGGGATAGAATTTTTTGTCAATTTGATGATATTACAAAAATAAAACAGGAAACAGAAAAACCGGTTTTCGTTTTTATGCACGTTATGGCACCACATGATCCGTATGTTTTTGGACCCAATGGAGAAGAGGTTAATTACAAGTACACCTTTGGGCCAACTGGCACTGCATATTTAGATCCTAGTGAGGAAAAAATAGCATATCTTAATCAATTAACTTACTTGACAAAAATTTTGGAAAAGACAATAGAAAATCTTCTAGAAAATTCAGATGGTCCACCAATAATTATTATACAATCTGATACAGGTCCAGACATAGGCTTTTCAGATGCAACAAACGAATTACGGCAAGCTAGCAGAATGTCTATATTTAATGCATATTACTTTCCTAATGAAAAATATGACTTGCTTTACGATGATATAACTCCAGTTAATTCATTTAGGGTAGTTTTTGATTCACAATTTCAAACAAATTATGGTATAGTAGAGGATAAGATCTTTTTTAGTACATACGAAAAACCGTATGCACTAATAGAATTAAATGACTTGCTAATTTTAAATTAGATTATAATTATGAAAGTCATAATTTTAGCTGCTGGTATGGGCTCTAGATTGAGACCATTAACAAATGACAAGCCAAAATGTATGGTAAAATTATTTGATGTTGCTTTGATTGAAAGACAAATTAAAATTTTTCATAGTTGCAATATCAATGACATTACAATCGTTACTGGATACAGGAGTGAGGTAATAGATATTCCCAATGTAAATTATGTAAAGAACACAAATTATGAAACAACTGATATGAATGAAAGTCTTTTTTGTGCGCTTGAACCATCAGATAGCCCTGTTTTAGTAACATATGGTGATATTGTATTTGAACAAAAAATTGTTCAACAGATGTTAGAAATCACGGATGGTATTAGGCTGGCTGTCAATCTTAATTGGAAGGAATACTATCAGACTCGTGCTATGCATCCTTTATCTGAGGCGGAAAACGTTTTAATCGAAAATGGTAGAATTCTTCAAATCAGAAAAAATATTTCTAAAGCCTTGGAGAATCAACAAATTGGAGAATTCTTGGGAATTATGATGCTTTCTTCAGAGCAAATAAAAATTCTATTAGAAAGATATTCTGATCTAAAGAAAAATCACACAGGTACTTTTCATAGCTCATCTTCACTACATACGGCGTACTTAACAGATATGCTTCAAGAGATGATTGATTTTGGTGTTCGTATTAATCCTGTTTTTGCTGAAGGAAGATGGTTTGAAATAGATACGCTAGAAGACATCAAAAATGCTGAAAAATCAATTAATAAATTTCAGATCTAGAATAATCTAAACCAATTTTTAATTTTTTCCTTTGCTGTCAAACCATTGTAGACTTTCGTTGACGATTCTAGTGATCTTTTTTTTACCCATTAAAGATAATTCCCTTTGAGGTTCACCGGTTATTCTACCACTTATCCTTAGAACCAACAGCTTTGCTTTACCTCTAAAGTTGTGTTCAACAAATGGTTTCAGGTAAAATGAATCACCTGGTTTAATAATATCAGTTTTCAATCCATCATCGCTTTCATAGGATATTGAAACATCTGTTTCACCTATATTGTAACCATACTGGTGTAATCCTATTTTTAGATCTAAAGTTTTATCATTTTCATTTAAAACATTAATCTCTAATGCCTTTGAATATGGTAGAGAATTAGAATTTGCTAATTCAACCAACTCATAATTCTTTATGTCTTCTGGATAAAACCATTTTTTTGTATTTTTATGTAACTGTACAACAACTTCGTTTGAAATTTTATCATATGAAAGTAAATCTCTTACATTTACATTAAGACATTCTGCTAAAATTGCATATTCTGAATAAGTTGGAATTTTTCCATTTTCAAAATCCTTCAATTTTTCAATACGTAAATTGGTTCTTTCAGATAATTCAAGCAAGGTAAGACTAGAATTATTTCTATGAAATTTAATCAATGATGAGCCAGCAGTCTCTTTTGATGAAAAATCTAACGCAAATTCCTTTGCCAATTTTTTTCCCATTGATGATAATTCATGCTGGGAATCGCCAGAAAGATTATTTCCATAAGTCAATGCTAAGATTAGCCCATTTTTTCCTGCACCCTTTCTTGTAGCAAAACTATGAGGAATGAATGGTGTAATGTAATTAGAATCACCTGTATTCATAATAGCTACTTTTTTTTCACCATTCTCATCAATGTAGTAAAAATTTACATCGCCAATAAAATATGTAAATTGATGCATAAAATGCCCGTTATTCCATTGAACTTGCCTGTTATTTGGTTCATTATCGTCTACTATACATAATTGTTCGATCCACTCTGGTCTAAATGGACCTACACTACTCATAGCTGTATCTCTATATTCATAGTATGGTTTTCCTGCTCTGTGCATTATTCTACTACTTTTGACAGAATCTTCACAACGCATTATCTTTAAGCCGTTGGGACAATCATCATGCATGACGTAAAAATCACGTGCGTTTACAGGCCAGATTTTTGTGGCTTTAGATATAATTTCACTTGATAGCCTGATCTGCCCATTAATTATATTTTGAATTTCTTCATTAGAAATTTCTAATTCTTTTGCAGCATCAGATGGTCTTCGTTTGATATCATTTAATATACCAAGAAAATTGCTTCCTATTCTTTTATTTTCACGAGATTCTCTGAACTCTTTTGTAAAAGTTTTTTCGTCAGCCATAGATTGCAATAATACCAGTTGGATTTATATCAATTACTTATTTTTCGTTTTAGTAAATCCTCAAAATCTAATTTTTACCAAGTTTTTTTTTTTCATGTAATATTTTTACAATTTCTTGAGCACCATTCATACCAGATTCACCCAAATTAAATACAGTTTTATCTCTTACTTCTTGAATTTTGGTTTTAAAATTATCAATATTCTCATAAGTTGATTCAATTATTTTTGGCAGGCTTTCTAATTCGTTTGGGGAAATGACTTTGCCAATCAAGTTTCTAATAGTAATCTCTAGTGCTTCACATGCTATTTTATCATAAGACGAATTATTGATTTTTGGAGATCCATCAATGTAAAGTACTGGGAGTTCACAGGCAAATGCATACTCTATCGCAATTCCTGACCAATCAGAAATCAAACCGTAAGCAGAATAAAGAGATTCGAATGTACTGACATCTTTTTCGATTTCAAAGTTTGCATTACTCTTAAATTCATTTTCAATCGCTTTAATTGTCTTTGACCATTTACGATTTGTCATGGGATGTGGTCTAACTGTAACATGATAACCACCATCAAGTAAAATTTTTACTAGTTCCAAACCCTTAGTTTCAAGTAATCCATTTTTTCCCCATGATGGTGCAACCAAGATCTTTTTTTTTCCATCTTCAGTACATCTTTGCTGGTTTTTCATTGATTTGTTTGTTTGAAGGTTATCTAATAATCCATAACCATACTTAACCAAATTTTTATGCTTTAAATCATAAACAGATTCCGTAGCACTAATTTCTTCTACATGATGAGGTCCTACACAGAAAATTGAATCAAAATGATCAAATGCGCCCTTACGATATATTGTATGAGTACTAACTATTGAATGAAAAACATAGACATAATGAACTGGATAAACCTTGGAACGTTTAATAAAATATGTTTCTAAATTTGGCATAGTCATAACAAGAACTTCAGCCTTCAATTCCATGAAAAATTTTGTTCTTATTGCTCCAAGACCAATGTAAAAAGCCTTAATTCTTTTGTTTTGACTAGTTAGTATGGGATCATCTTTAGCTGATGTCACGTAGCAAATCTGGCATCCCATTTTTTCAGTTAATTCATGAATAATTTGTTCAAAATGAACAAATGAAGAAATGTCTTCTGAGTAGAAAACGATTAAACGTTCGTCTAAACTTAATTTATTAAATTTTTCTAATTCTTTCCGTTCATTACCAAAAACTGAGTCCGCAATTTTCAACTTTTAATCAAGTTTTCTACTAGAAAATTTTAATTTGATTCTTGTCCAAAACAACTTTAGTCCAACTCCAATTGCAATAAAAACTCCTATTAAGGCCTGCATAACAAAACTAAGACTTGCAGGATCAAGATAACCATAAACATTGGAAATGAACATCAGATAAATTCTAAAAATTACTCGATATATCTATTTGTGTTAAATTATTAATATCAATTAAATTCTATATTTTTTATCCCTAATCCAAGTTCTCAGCATTAACCTCTTTAAATTTTGATCATCAGAATCCTCAAATGGTGTCCTGCCATGAACAATCCAGTGATTATCTGAAAAAACCATATCACCAGGTTTCAGATCATATCTCATTATCATTTCATCCCTACGCATTAAATTATCTAGATAAGTTAAGGCGTCTTTTTGATATTGAGATAGCGGTTCATTTTGAATATCATGACCTACATCAATATAATCTCGAAGATATCTAAAGTACAATCTTTTATCTTTAAATTCGAAAATTGGCTCAAAAACTGTAGGTGATTCTCCGTCTTTGAATTCTCCTCTTTTATCAAAGTGAAATTTTTCATAAAATATGTGAAGCAAATCATTCCTTTCGTTGAAAATTCTGTTATGAATTGTGTAGGCACTCAAAAATAAATTTCTGCCACCTTTTTTTGCATCATGAACACAAAAAAGACTCAGATAATCAGGTACTTCTTTCCATTGTGGGCTATCAGTATGATGTGATCCACCTTCTCTTGTCTCGTGATATCTTCCGCCAGTTTTCATTGATTTTCCTACATCTTTTATCTCTACAATTTTTTCTTGCCGTATGTTTTGAATTATTAATTCGCCCAAAATTTTCGCAATTAACGTATAAATTGATATTTTTTCTTTCAATGAAAAATTTTTCAAGCAAACACCATTTATTATAAACAAACCAACTCCGTCAAGTAGTATTTCCCTTCTAAAATCAAGTATCTTATTCTTTAAAAGCGGTAAATCATTTTCATTAAGCTTATCTAATTCATTTCTTCGTTTAATGATCTCTTCAATTATTTCAGAACTAAGCTCAACAACGAACTGTTGTTTTTCATCCATTAATGTCTTATTCCATGCCAGATGTTTATCCGTTATAATTTTATCAAGAGTTTCTTTCATCCAGCATCAATATTTTGAAAAATTTTTCTAGCCCTTTCTAAATCCTTTGGTGTATCAATTTCACACCATTTTCCGCCGATAGTAATGGGAGAAATTTCAATTTTAGAATCAATTAACTCTTGTAATATATCAACTAGTTTTGCTTTTTCTAATGAATTCGCGTCATGGAATCTCCCAACATGTGACTTTTCTAACTCTTCGTATTTTTTAATTATAATTTTTGAGCCATTTCCAGATAATTTGATTATACCTAAAAATTCTCCAACTGCTTGATTTTTTATAT
>JYMV01008302.1_pt1 | contig 13015 bp, 3 predicted proteins | sample 338911 | NCBI WGS metagenome assembly JYMV01 (sample SAMN03354496, study PRJNA234377) | hydrothermal vent metagenome | biome: Deep sea; feature: Hydrothermal plumes at the Eastern Lau Spreading Center, Western Pacific Ocean; material: Seawater | place: Tonga | collected 2009 | depth 2000 m m | reverse complement strand
AGAAAACCACCGACCTGTCGCAAGTCACTGACAAACTTTATCACATAATGTTGTACACCTCGCCCTGATCGAGATTCGAACTCACAACATCTTGTGAAATACATTAATGTATGAAATAAAAAAAAAATTGTATTTAAACATTGCCTGTGTCAATTATATTTTACGCTTACATATTTTTTATAAAGCTGGAGGACCAAAGTTTTCGCAGAAGAAATCGTCTTCTATAATATAACCACGTGTCAAGCAGTTTTCAGTAGCTTTCAGTCTGTGAAACACATAAATAAAATATACGATAGTTATTAAGTTTCTAATTAAAAACATATTGTCTTCTTTCACTTTTATTTTGAACCATTACATTTTTTATGAAGCCGGTGGTCCAAAAATTTTACCAGTAGAAAGCGGCTGTTATATTAATTGTGTAATCACGTGTCAAAAAGTTGAACTATCAGAAGTGAGTCTACATTTATTAAATCTTAATTAGCGTTGAGTTTTGGTGTAATATTTTTTCATTATTAAAATTGACAGAAAGTAAATTATTATATCTTTTTAAATAGGTGCTGTTATATTTATATAATTTCTTATCACGTGTCAATAACTAACAGTTTCTAACTTTCTTTATGAATATTTGATTAAAGTTGTGTCATTGTCAATCTTATAACACCTGGTTTTCATTTATAAAGCTCTGTCATCGCCAGGAAACAGTTTTATGGATGAATAACGGAACTAATGCTTTGTACTTAAACGAGTTTTGCATCAGATTGAAAAGTTAATAAAAATTAATATATAACGATAATTTAACATTGCAGGCAGAGTAAACAGAAACACAATGACAATTTGCAACAAATGTACATTTACAAAAAGTTGCATAGTCTCGTAAGTAACAGAGTCGACATTTAGGGTTTACAGATAGTTTAGTCTGCTGTAACATTAAAGTGAAGGAAACTGTATTTGATTTTTTTTTTAGATAATATAATTTGTTGCATATTTACAAATACAAGATAGACATTGAAATTTAATATAAGAGTTCCTTGGTCTATTGTTTCTTTCATAAGGTATAAAAAAAACAAACAACTGGTAGATATTTTTAAAACTTTAAATAATTTGGTTTTCCAATATTTCGATTTTGAGCGTACATGATGAAGATTATTCCAGAAAGACGTCGTGCGCACTAAATTTGATATCTACGTTGTTATTAATAAAACATCAATTTCAATCAATATATATTTTGGTCAACAATTAAACAATATGTTGACAATTAAACACTGAAGAGCAGTCTAGTCATCAGTATCAATGTCCTAGCTGCTGGGCTAACCAAGCAGCAAATTTTGATCAAATCCGCATCTTGTTTTTACTGTTATATATATATATATTTTTGACGATAAGATGATTTAGTTTGATCTCAGACTTTTATTTTCCACCATTCAGTCCAATTTGCTCCTATATTGTATGGAAAAAATATCTGAAAAATAAACATAAAATAGCAGAAATTGTTCAACTATGGGAATTGGGATGGAAGTGTTCTTTTTCATGTCCGTACTTTTCCCTTTACAGTTCCAAGGTGAACCAATATATATATGTGTACTTTTAGAGTTAATATGGTTCAGAACGTGGATTTCATGCTGGGCATGGCGGTACGATACACATGATATACGCATATTATATATATATAGATATTCTACGTGCTTGTTATTGTCATCTGCCAAGGTGTCTGCGTTCTATAAATATATATTACTGTCATCATATTTACAGAAGGAAATTTCCTTTGTTCATAAAAATCATACATGTTTATTTTAATTTCTAGTTTAGCTTATGACTTCTAGAAGATATGTTCAAACATTTCTTTCGACGCCATTCAATATCTCTTCATTAACCTGTGGCTATCAAAACATTCATCAGTACATCATCAGTCACAGTGCCACAGTTTTAGCCTTTATGATTATAAACTTGCTCTCCTCTCGACATAAATTTACTGCTGATTTTTCGGTAAACAATAATCAATCAATCAATCAATCAATATTTTGACAGTGAAAGTATATAATGCTTTTTTATGTGGTTAGGATTACCTATCTTTCTTTCTTTTTTCTTCTTTTTTTTTGGCGATTTTATTGCTTTTGTTTAAATAATTAGTTTCGAGTTTGTTTGTGTTTATTATTACTAGTATTTAGTATCAATACCGTTTCATTTCATATTACTTTCAGTTATATATTTATGACACAAAATAGATTGGATGTCGTTTAAAATTTTAATTAAATTTACATTAGCAGGTCATATACCAACAGAAAAGTTTCATTTCACGTGTAAATATTTCATGTCTTCATATCACAGCCATTGTTACAGAACGACTTACTTAAAGTTAAAAATCGTAGTTGATTCAAATAATTTTTCACGCTTTAATTATTTTTGCGTAAATATTTATAGGCATTTTTCATGCATGCTTAACGTGACCCAGGCTAATTTAATGCTTAGATGGAAAAGACTTGATTTCTCTTGTTGGTAATGATAAAAGACACATTAAAATCACAGAGCAATATTTTGAAAATTTGACTCTACTGATAAAAACGATAACAAATATTAGATTAAGTGTCTGATTTTGACAATAAATGTTCTTTCATAATCGAAAAAAGAGGTTGAAGATACCAAAGGGGTAATCAGAATCCGTAAATCGAAGAAGGACAGACAACACAATGGCCAAAAAGAAAAAAAGACAAAAGAGCAAACAACGATCTACACAACATACACGAAAGTGGCGTTAAGCACCATAAACCAACCAACCATCTTTCATAATCTGTATTGAAAAATTATTCTATTTTGTGTTGTATGTAGAAAATTGACTAAATGCTGATCTCATTTACAAATATAACTAATACCAAATCATGATCCTTTCAAAGTATCTGTTATACACATCATTTGTCTGCGAAAACCCGCTGCCATTTCCGGAACCATACTAACTTCCGGTTGTAGCTGTTGACAGTGCTTAATTGAAATAAACCTCTATAGCGAGAAAACTAAAGAGTAGTCTTTTAATACCGTATCGCTCTGTCATCTTGCTAATTATTTAATGGAAAATTTATTGAAATAACATTTGTAAATTCAGCCATCTTGATCTTCTTATGTACTTAACCGACAAAGCTTGTAATAGATTGTTCGTTTCATCGAGTTTGTTCCGGGAAGTGCGCGGTCGTTGTTAAAATGGCGTGGTAGATCCAGTCAAGAAGATAAATGGATTTTACATTGACAGCTTCCGTTACAAAGAAGTCTATAAACGCGCATCGTTGTCAATAAAATTACGCTTAATCTGAAAACAGCAATTTATATGTCTGCAATGAAATGCATTGAAAATGTCAGGAATTAAGGAGTAAGATACGTTTAGACATTTCACGTTTATATGGGTTTCAATTAATTCATTATTGTAAATTTGTTTGAATTGCAGTAATCTACAGAAGAGTTTCGTGATATTTACATGTGTGTTATACTACATGTATCCTCATTCATATTACATGTATCTTTTCGTTCATAGCGAGGTGTGATAAAATTTGTCAGTGACTTGCGACAGGTAGGTGGTTTCCTCCACCAATAAAACTGACCTCCACGATATAACTGAACTATTGTTGAAAGTGGCGTTAATACCGTGGGCCATAAACCACCAAACCTACATGTCTACCCCCATGTTGTTTTCTTTTTCAGATATTATGAGCATCAAGTTATGCCATCGGGAAGATTAAATATATTATGTAGTAAGAAAATGGTTAGAATTCAGCGCATTCTTTACAACACCACTGCTCGCCTAATTATGTATGGTGTTCGGCATTTTACTCGCAGGCGGAAAATACTAGCATTGTCGCAGCGTTTTAGTCCATAAAATGAGCTTAACCCCTCCATATTTTATTAGTGTCCTTACCAAGTCATAAGAGTGCGCCGTCATGTGTTGCAATGGGTTCTACGAACTTGCGATTGAATTTCGGAACTGTTCTGAAGGAGTGGTATCTTTTTATTGAAATAATAAATTCGCGTTGTCGCTGTGTCCTCCTGTTTAACGTTAATTTGTATATAAAATCACATTTTCTGATAAAAAAAAAAAAAAAAGATGCTCAAGCTATTTTAAGTGGGATTTTTTTGTGTGTGTGCTTTGTTTTTCTTTGTTGGTTTTTTTTGTTTTTGTATTTATGACTTGAGAAATTGTCATATCCACTGCCATTGACAACCCACTATTGATATTGTAGGTCTAATCAAATATCTAGATCGGGTACGGCTATTGTGAGGAATATTTCAATGAAAATTGAAACCTGGCTTTAAGGGTGTAGGCCTGGGTAACCCCAACACTTTCCCATAGTTCATTTTTTTTAATTTGCATTATGAAATAGTTCTGTCTAAATACATTATCTGCCAAAGTTTCAAGAAATTTTCCCGTGCCTCTTTCTCCATACCACATCCTAATACATTGAGAGTACTTTTGTTGAATAAATATGAAATATCTAGCATATATGAATATCCTGTTTGGAGATAATCATGTGCAAAACAATGGAAATAGGAAAAAAGGGTGATGCCCTGAGGGACCACCTTGGTATTAAAAATCTGATTTTAAAAAATCCTGTCGATTAATTTCCACCAAAAAATGTCACAGTAAAGAGAATACATATAGACATCACTGCACCAAATTTTACAAATTTTATCATGGGATTTTTAGAATATTTAAAATTACGTTTTTCGTGGATGGCACCCAGAATTTTTTTTAGTTTGGTGAAGAATGTTATCACACACTCATCCTTTGTTAGTTTCTTTGCTTGTGATATACCAAATAATTAGCTACTAATAGCAAAAAAGCTTTGAATTCTTATATTTGTCATAGTGGATGCCCAAATTACTGCATTTGTCTTATTTTTAATTTTCAGGTCGGGGATGGGGGGAGGTGTAGTTCGAGGATGACTCTATTCATACATTGTAATTGTCTTAGGTAAAACAAAATTAAGTGGGGAGGAGTGATTGAGAGGATCAGATATCACCATTTCTTTTTACCAAATATAACTTTCCATTGAATTTACACCTTTGTATATCAATTTTTGGACAATTATTTTTTTTCTCAGTTTTCTGAAATATGAATCTGTCTCAAGCTGGGAGCTTATATTATATATTATATATCTAATGTAAAACAATCTGTGTTTCCAAGAAAATTGAAATGGATGGCGATTTTCAAACGCACAAATGACCATATATTTGAGAAGAACATGCATCGGAGTTGTCTCCCACACCCCAGGCCTACACCCTTAAGTCAGCTGATATACACTGCATATTTATTACACTGACACACTACTTTTTAATGGAAGCCTAACTGCACTTTGAGGTTTAATAGGAAGTACACATATTTAAGAAAAATGTTTCAGTGAAAATGTCATTAGATTTAAAAAGTAAACTAATTACTAGAAACATGGTTATTTGTATGAAAGGAATATAATTTTTTTCTTATACATTTAAATTGAATATCTTCTCTATATATTTCAATATATCCTGTATTTTGCCTTTTAGGTATACAAGCAAATACCATTAAGCATGCTCTTTATAGATATCACTTTTCAGAAAATCTCTTCATCTTGTACGTAAGCTGCCGGAGGAATGAAATAATTGGCTTGGTCTTTCATCAGTCTGTCCGTTAAAGCCCGTTTATTTTTGTAATGATCTTTATGAACAGACACGCCATACAAAGACATCGTTATTTTAAAAACAGCAATTCCATTTCCGGTTTCGCGGCCACTTCCGGATTAAACATTATTAATCTAAACGAAGGCAAACAAGCTGAAAAGATGTCTTCTATCGTTTCTTCTCTTTTGTTGTCCGCTAATTAATAAATGGAATATTCATTACTGTATAGATCCTTCAATATGTTCATAATTAAAACGTCGATTGGCTCGCAACCATAAATATTACAATATTAATTGGAAGTTTGTTTGAATGGGAAGAGATCGTGGTTTATTAAGAAATTGAGCTTTTCTTGTTAATTCTGATAAACAACCTTAAACATTACTAACATCCGATGTTGAAAAAGGAAGTGATACAGTTCTGTCACATATAGAACGTCACCCTTTTTGTTCAGTGCTATAAACAATAAGATGAGCTTCTTTAATAGTGGTGTAGTAATCATAAAAAATACACACGAATGATTTTTTCAGTTATTTAACTGATTTCAGTTATTTTTTTGTAAAAAAGAAATTCCGAAATTGCAGGACACAGTCAGAGCAGGTAAAAAAATGACCTATTTTCATGATTTTGGGCCGAGAGGTGATTGTTTGTTTTGTTGATATTGTTGGAATTGTTGACCATCACTGGTTTAAGCTTTCTAATGATGACCATGCCAAATGCACATTCATAAATTACAATGTGAATCTTACGTGAACAAAGATTATTTTTTTCAAATGCCAATAATAGGTGGTGCATTGATGGAGCTAGGATTATGATGTTTAACAATAGTTCAGTTATATCGTGGCGGTGTGTTTTATTAGTGGAGTACCCGGGAAAAACCATCGAACTGCGGCAAGTCACTGTTAAGCTTTATCACATAAATAATGTTGTATCGAGTACACCTCGCCGTGAACGGGATTTGGACTCACAATTTATAGTGGTGATAGGCATTGATTGCACAGGTAGCTATAAATCTAACTAACATATGATCACGACAACGACGGCCCATGTGGTATATTGATTGATTGTTTTTTTTATTAACCTGGTATAAGCATATGCTAATTGTATAAAAACGAGGCATTCGCTCACGGGAATGTGTTTATTGGGAGTTATGCATTTAATATATCTCGTTCAATCTGAGGCATGTATCCGATGACAGCGAAGAAATCAGACCAAATATCTATATACCTGAAATTATTATCTTCATTTTGATGCAAAATCTCATTTAAATCCTAATTCAGGTATACTTTATTTGTCTTTTACATGTTTAAGCAAAAACATGAGCGAATTTAACAGTATTTGGATATCACCCCTAATCTAGTACCTGTGTGTCCCAGAGGGTAACATCCACTAGAAGTTAGTGCTTCGTCACTGAGATGGTTTATTAGATATATTTAAGCATGAAATTTACAATGACTGAATAGCGTAATTTACTAAAAACTAAGTACAGTTTCACTCCTGCATAGGCAACCTTGCCCGATTGTTGTTATTTTGTTTAGGCTCTCTGGTATCTTTTTTTTCCAAAGAACATTTAAATCATTTAGCTTTCGATTGTTTTACTATGATCATCGTGCACTCTAAATTAGATACTTACGTTTTATATACCATTTCATCATCGTCTTCCATCTTATAAAAACTACTAAACGGTCACAACAATACTAAATGTCTCTGTGTGGCTTTCGACCTCTATTATGGAAACGAATAACAACCATACAGGAACATTAAAGAAGAAGATATTTAATCGGAATTCACATAACATCAAAGAAGAACATACTTAACAGGAATTCACATAAATACAAAATATCCTACAAAAAATGTTATAATGTCATATTGAGAAATAAACGGTTTCGTATGTTATCGTTCATCTAGAACATTTTGGGGGAGAAATCATTGTTTTAATTTCCATTTTAACAGCTATCTGAATGTATACTGATAAGTATCTACCCCTTAGTAAGCATTATTAATTATACATTTTTGTATATCGTATCATATAGATTTTTTATCTACAGATAAATGTGATTATTTTGATTATATTTTTTGCATTAATATTGCCATGCATGGAACTACATTAAGAACAATTAATTCAAAAACGTCTTTGATATTAGAGAGCACCTTATGTTTCTACTCAATGTGTAATTTAGTGCTCAGATTAATATGTCCCACTCTAACAGTTATGAAAGGGAACTTGTCGACTTAAAGAACAGCAATTTGGAAATATTAATTGAAATTTAGCCATCTTAGATAGTCAATTTGTCCCGTGAGATTAAAACAATTGTAAGAATCTTGTCTTTTCCCCACTTCTGACTTAATACATCAGTTCTTAGTTGATAGTTTGATAAGGAAAGTGGTAATTGAAATGTTTTGAGCGCACGTACTAGCTATGCTTACATTTGTCCCTATAGTACAAACTGTAATAGGTTTTTCAGATGATAACACACCAACGGTTTTCAGTCATTATTTTGGACATGTGGTGCACTTGACTCTGGGGTATTGAACAAAATAAACACTTCGCTACACTTGTGACTTTAATTTGTCATCAATCTCAATTGAATAGTTCCATTAATGTTTTAAGATTTAAAACATTTCCAAGTAATAATAAAGTAACGTAACATTATATAACATAGGAACAACCCCGCGTGTAAACACAACCAGGAAGAAACACCATATATGGTGCATGTATCTACATCTGTTTATGTCAATAGAAATTAACATATACATGTATCACGTTAATGTCACAATATGTTTTTCACACATTCAATACATTTTTTGGAATTTGATACGAGCTTTTGTAAAATAACTCACTGATATATGTATTTGAATGTAATATAAACAATGTATGTACCCTTTAATAGCTTACATACAGTTGGTAGGAAGTAATAGCAATGGGGTTCATGTTTTGCTGTCTCTTGTTCTTTTGGATAGCTTGATATATATTTTTTTTTTTTTTCATTTTAGTCACTTAACAATAAATCTATTTTTCCTCAATTTGGATATGTTCTAATCCTATGTTGAAGATGTCGTATTTGTGTTAATTAATTAATACAATATTTTGACAAATTAGGCACCGAATAGAATGTAAAATTATACAGTGATACATCTTGTGGTAATATAATGGAGATTCTACATTATATTATACATATTTCAAATCGTGTTTTCAAATGTAATTTAATCTAATTGCCAAAGGTGTGGAAAGTTTATTGGTTATAATTAATTTCGTTTTAATCATTTCAAAACATAATTTGCGTCCCTTCCATTATACCGAATTAATTGAAGGCAAACCCCAAATAATATGTCTAATATTTATGAAAAAGCCTTTTGCTTAAATATCCATTAAATTTTAAATCTCCTTTAATTTTTTTTATTTTTTTAATTTGGTTTTGCGAAGACGATTATTAGCAGGATTAAAATTATCAGATGTATTTTCTTTGGTATTTTTGGCTTTGTTGATTTTATTAATATATTTATTGTTTTAATTTGATACATCATTTCGGTTACTTATTTTTTTAAATAATAATAAAATATTACATATTATGCTGAGAATTCTCTTTTTAGTTCACTTTCTACATCAGGAACTATATTTTTTTAATATAATCTATATTAATTAGAGTACATGTATGTCACATAAATCCCTTAAGGTATAGAAACTGGATCGGGGTATGATATAATAGAAAATAAGATAAAATGTCAATTTTGAGGGAAGAGAACATCATTTACAATGCAGACAGATAAACATTAAATAAAAGATAAAAAATATATATTAATATACAAATTCATCACATACACACAAAAAAACAGTGAGTGGTGACATGACTATATAGCATACAAATTCCAAGTACATTGATTGATTGATTGATTGATTGATTGATTGATTGATTGGTGTTTAACGCCAACATTAGCAATATTTCAGCTAACTCGTGGCGTGAACAATTTCAAGTACAACTATTGAACTCGTACGCGGACAAAAACTCCATTAAATCGGAACATTGTCATCTAGTATAAATAGTGTTTTGATTTGACAAATATGGGGGTACGGAGATTGTCAATGACTTTAGGAAGTGCATTAGTAGTGTCAATGAATGCTGGTACCTAACTGACTTCTAAGGTAGAAATATATTGATTAAGATCAATATACTTACGATAAGAAAAATTGTAACTGATACCTCTAACAGATTTAATATCAATTTGTCATAGACATATAAAGAAATTAATGGTCTGCGTGGAAGACCAGAATAAATAGGGCATCAATTTGTTGCAATGAAATACTGATATTTCTTTGCTCCTTGTTTTTCGAGTGTTGTTTATTTATATACTTGTACTGATATATATGTTCTTTACAATGTGTTTTATCATAGCCCCTGATCAATTGATTGGCAAGTGTTTCACGCCAACATTAGTGTAGATACATCGTCCTGAATATAGCTGAAAAATTGCAAGCTGGACGTTAAACACCAATCAATCAATCAATACATCGTGGTGTGAACAAAATTATAAATTACCTTTCTTGTTTGTGAATAGAATAAATATCTATATATAAGAAATACAAAATTAGTTGAACAGACATTGTTTGAAACTCAACATGAGATATTTTAAATGGTTTTTATTTGTCTAATAGATAAAAGACAAACAGGACATATGTTAAAGAAGGAGGTGCCATCTCACTTTGATGCTGTATTGATTAAGCTGACTACGCATTAATTACTATATATTGATATAACGTCTTGCTATTTGCAGTAAAAAGACGTCTTGTAGATATAATTATATTATACAGAAAACATATGGTCAATAATGACGGATTTGAAAGCAAACAAATTTGCTTGTGAAAAAGTTGACAAAATAAAAGAAATTTGCGACTATATTTTACAATATCGGAATGTTCCAGCGTTGCGTGTATTACGAGCTATTGTGCAAGACAAAAACGGTGTACCTTGATTAGCTTAAACAGTAATGGACAACAATTCCACCGAACAATCACCTCTCACCTCAACACATTGAACAACGATGTTCGATATCCAGGTCCTGGCTCGGGAAATACACACACAAATATTGCGGGGGTAAACAGGTTAATCCCAATCGTCCCCTCTTGATAATGTGGATCTCCAACAGCTATACATATATAAACAAACGATCAAAAAAACCTTCACTTGGTTTGTATACTACTACTGTCAATTGGATGGATGTGTTTCACTTTTCCTCAGTAGAAGACAGGATAACATCAGATTAATTACAATGTGGTGACACAAATTAATTTTCCACGCTGCTCAGCTATTTTAAATCAGGGGGAAAAAACACGTCATGAAATTGGGGGAATCTTTCAAATTCTGATACTAACAAATTATGTTGTAGAAAGTTAATGTTGGTGATATAACCAAACCAACGTAAGCTATATAGTGGCTCTATCATCAAATCATCAGTCCTTAAACATCTCAATAATTATGACCATGACAAGAATCGTAATTTTAATCTGTTATAACAGTTCATTTTATATCGTGGATTTGTATATTATTTTCCTTTATTTCAATAAAAACGCACATATCAAATTTAGTGCGAATGACGCGTTTCTGGAATAACCTTTATCAGGTATGTTCAACATCAAACGCTTGGAAAGTCAAATACTTTATAAACTCATTGGGAGTAAGAAAACCATAAGGTCTAAATAGCCAGACGGAATTTCTAGTTCGATTATATCCGATATTTGCAATTGTTGTCGGTTGCCTTAAGTTGGCAATCTGGTTATTATTCTGTATTTCTAACATTAATTCTGATATAGATAAAACTTGGGGTTAAGCAACAATTACTCATTCATTGTACTATTAATCCCCAATATGTAGTTTAAGTTGGTGTTCCCTGTCTGGATCATTCTGAATCCAACATTACTTCAGATTTAAATAATTGGAGAAATGGCTCTTGGCTTTGGCCTGGCTTTTACATATTTTGAATAGTTTATATTTTTATGCTTCGAAACATATTCAAGAAAGGTTTAAAGATACTACGCATAATATCGAGCAACACAAACCCCACTAAAAACTATAATTAACTTTTTGACATTAGCAATATAATAAAGAACATATACACATCATATTTCATTGGTTCCTAGTCTAGTTGTAAAATCAACAAAGTTATTATCGAACAGGGCGTAACTAGCTAGACTTGAAATAAAATGCTAGTGAAACTCTCCGTCATATAAAACCAATACAAAGATTTTATTTTTTCGTGACAGATATGAAATAAAGTTACCAATCAAAAGATTAATTAGTTTTTTGTGTATTCAGCATAAGAAAAGGTTACAAAGATAAAAGCGCCACCTTTGATTGATGGCGCCAAATTAAGTGTATTATATTGTTGGCTTATTACCAGTTCTTAGAAATGTAAAAAGCATTCAATTGCGTGCTACAGGTATTAATTAACAATATATTTGAATTAAAAACTTCAAACTACGCTCACAAAGATGGAAAATGGTAAGAATATTATGTTCAATAAGCACACTGGCAGAAATTACTTGATTTTTGCACCTAATGTCTTTGTTGATGTAAAATTGATTGCTGTTTAAACACGACATTTTTTAAGATTAACATTGATTTGAATCATCGTGATGGTTTGCATCAAAGTGAAGCATGGCATACTATACGTGATCATGAACAGAATCCCTGTCGTGTTTTATTGCCATATTTGGTAAATGCATTCTTAAAGACATATTTGAGTAGATATTTACATGTATAAAAGTCATTGAGATTGATCACATCATTTCTTAAGATAGATTTAAAGAATTGACAGAAAAAGAAAAAAGATAAGCATTAACGGTTGCCAGTATAACCAACCACAATAACACGAACACATCTCCTCCAGAACACGGAGTGACTTTGTTATTAGATAGAACTCTTTTTATTAATGAAATCTAGCAATCGTTATTAAGGATAATGACACTAAAGGTGAACAGTTCTATCCATTTAGAATATAATTTATACCAACGATTGTTTATACAGTTAAGATAAGATTCTAATTTGAATGAATTTCTGTTTTATTCAAGCCATAAAAGACATATCAAAGAAATAATCAGTTTTGTATAATATATTTATTTTTCTTATTTTTTTTTCTTTTATTTATTTATTTTAATTTATTTATGTTTATCTCTTTTTTGTCTTGATCCTAAGTGATAATCGTAAGTTATCATTTTATTATATAATATTTTAATTTTACTTAGTTTATGCATATTTTATTGATAAATTCCACATAAAATTTACAAGACATGATAAACAAAATTATTAAATGCGAATTACATATATATACGTCTGAAAATTAAACCAAACAGTGTTAGAATTAGATTTTTGAGCTGTCAAATTTGTGTTCT
>JYMV01046688.1_pt1 | contig 13016 bp, 11 predicted proteins | sample 338911 | NCBI WGS metagenome assembly JYMV01 (sample SAMN03354496, study PRJNA234377) | hydrothermal vent metagenome | biome: Deep sea; feature: Hydrothermal plumes at the Eastern Lau Spreading Center, Western Pacific Ocean; material: Seawater | place: Tonga | collected 2009 | depth 2000 m m | reverse complement strand
CTATAATAAGGGATAAATTTTATTATAAATAATATATTGTATATTGTTTAATAAAAAGTAAATTGTCCCATGTTATATTTATTATATTTAAGGGATAATATTCACTAAGCGCAGGAATAATGTTCAAGCAGGAAACAACTCAGGAAGTCTATAACCGTCAAAAATGCGTTGGAAATTCATCCGTATCGAAAAAGGAAATATCATTTCTCCTGGATCAACTAGATAAAAGATCTGTGCATCTGATAAAAAAAAAGGATATGCTGGTACGACAGAAAACAAGGGTGGACAACGATCTGAAACAAACGGAAAATGAAATAAAACGGACGAGAGAACGCTTGAATCATATTGTCAATAGTGATAAGCAAGTGTCCATATCCCTGAAGAAACAGCAATCAAATCAATATATAAAGGGAAGATTCTGGTGGGAAGGAAAGCAAAGGGATGTTCAGATCGGTTCGGAAAAGACGATAATGTCGATTTTAGATACTTTAAGGGAAAATAAACTTATTGACAGGGTAAAGGTGAAGAGGAGTCAAAAATTCAACTGGAAAAATTTTCATAAAGACAAGAAAATTGCTAAGGCTGTCCAAATGATTGCTAGAATCAAGGCAGCTGGATATATTTTAAATAAGATCATTAAAGAAGAATCCCTGGCTCGATTGAAAAACGGGCCTGAAAAACATAAGATCCCTGCTGAAAAGAAACACCCGGTTTCTGCATCTACCATAGTTGAAACAGAAAATTTGAACATTGATTGGTACGATGGATGGAAGAATGAAAATTTCGGAGAAAATATATGAATCCCGCTTTCCGGAATATAGAGAACCAGCCAGTTCAACAGGCTGAGCTAGAATTAAAATATTTAAAACAAACCATCTATGTGTTGCGAAAAAAACTGGAAAATACAGATATCATTCAGGAAGAGAAAGTCCAGGAAATTGAGAAGAGGGATAGGACTGAGATCAGTCAATTGAAGGATACGGTGAACTCACTCCGTGATAATTTAGAGCGGTCTCGCATTGGAGAGGAGGAGCGTGTCCAGCAGGCGTTGAGCAAGATAAATGATGAGAATCGCCAGTTAAAAGGAACGGTAAATACCCTGCGTGATGAACTTGAGCGAACGAAAGTAAGTAAGGATGAAGAGATACAGCGCGCTGTATCTACTGCCAACGATGAGATCAGTCAATTGAAAGATACGGTGAACTCACTCCGTGATAATTTAGAGCGGTCTCGCATTGGAGAAGAGGAGCGTGTCCAGCAGGCGGTGAGCAAGATAAATGATGAGAATCTCCAGTTAAAGGGAACGGTGAATGCCCTGCGTGATGAACTTGAGCGAACGAAAGTAAGCAAGGATGAGGAGGTACAGCGCGCTGTATCTACTGCCAACGATGAGATCAGTCAATTGAAAGATACGGTGAACTCACTCCGTGATAATCTAGAGCGGTCTCGCATTGGAGAGGAGGAGCGTGTCCAGCAGGCGCTGAGCAAGATAAATGATGAGAATCTCCAGTTAAAGGGAACGGTGAATGCGTTACGGACCGAGATAGAACGAAACAGGTTTTCTCTTATGGATCAGGTGGATAAAAAAGGCCTCGAATTCGAGGGACAAATCCTTCAATTAAAAGACACAATAGTCATATTAAGAAAAAAACTGGAAGAAAATTATGCATAGTAAACAGACACGATCAGCGGGTCAGTCCCTTATAAAAAAAGAAAAATTCAATGAACTCTTACTGAAGATTACCAATGATATGGCTGCCAGCCAGACATTGGATAATGCCTTGGAGACCCTTGTAGAGATCACCACATCCACCATTGGAGGTGAACGGGGAACCATTTTCTTAAACGATGAAAATTCCAAGGAACTTTATTCACGGGTTGCCCAGGGGAATTTCCGTAGGGAGATCCGGATCATGAATACAAAGGGCGTTGCAGGGTGGGTCTTTAGTCATAAAGAGGGCGCCATCATCCCTGATGCGTACAAGGATGACCGGTTTGACAAATCCGTGGATATGAGAACAGGTTACAGAACGAAAAGCATATTATGTGCTCCACTTAAAACTGTGGGAGGCGAAGTGATCGGTGTTTCACAGGTCCTGAATAAGATTGTTGGAAAATTTAACGAAGATGATCTTGAGATACTTGAGGCCATGACAAAGCAGGCTGCAATTGCCATTCAAGGGAATATCATTGTGGAACAGATTGAAAAATCCAGGAAACAGGAACTGGAATTTATGGATATTGTTTCCCAAGTCTCATCCGAATTGGAACTGGGACCCCTCCTTGAGAGAATCATCGGGACAGTAACAAAAATGTTGAATGCAGAACGATCCACCCTGTTTATCAACGACGAAAAAACAAGTGAATTATATACGGAGGTTGCGGAAGGCGTCGGAAAAACTGTGATACGATTTCCCAATCACGTCGGAATTGCAGGCAATGTATTCACCACTGGTCAAGCATTGAACATTCCCCATGCCTATGCGGATCTTCGTTTTAATCCAGGCTTTGATCGAAGCACGGGATATTTTACCCGGTCCATGCTTTGTACACCAGTGGTCAATAAAAAAGGGAAGCGGATCGGTGTCTGCCAGGTCTTGAACAAGCGGGAGGGGCCATTTACGGATGAGGATCAGAAAAGACTGGCGGCATTTACTTCTCAAATTTCTATGGCTATCGAAAATGCAAAATTGTTCAACGATGTCCAGAACGAGAAAAATTACAGCCTGGGGATGTTATCTTCCATGTCGAACGGTGTCATTACTGTAGATGAGGAGGGGAAGATCGTTACATGTAATCCGGCGGGGCTTAATATCCTGAAGATAGGAAAATTAAAAGAGATCATTGGAAAAGAGATCAAGGAATTGTTCACCGGTACTAATGCTTGGTTGGTGGAAAAGATTCAAAGAAAGGAAGTGCAGGATGTAGAAGATGATGACGATGATGAAGAAGGAAAAAAGGAGCCGAAAGAGGAAACATTCATGGATGTGGAACTGGAACTAGGCGGTGAGACTGTATCAGCGAATATAAGCGTTCTGCCCTTGCTAGGATCGGAAAGCGAATCCCTAGGATCCCTCATAATGGTGGAGGATATCAGCAGCGAGAAGAGGATGAAGTCTACTATGTCCCGCTACATGGATCCAGGCCTTGCGGACAAACTGTTGAACGAATCGGAAGAGGACATTATGGGCGGGAAAGAAAGCATAGGAACCGTCCTATTCTCCGATGTGCGTAGTTTTACCACCCTCACCGAATCCCTAGGGGCCACCGGAACCGTCGCGCTTCTTAACGAATATTTCACCATCATGGTTGATTGTATTACGGGAGAGGGCGGAATGCTGGACAAATTCATCGGTGATGCGATTATGGCTATTTTTGGAACACCGGTTGCCCATGATGACGATCCGGACAGGGGTGTCCGGGCTGCTATTAAAATGATGGAAGAATTATACATCCTAAATGACGCACGGACCAAAGCGGGGCAGATTGCCATTGATCACGGAATGGGTTTGAATACTGATACGATTGTCTCAGGAAATATCGGTTCACCGAAACGGATGGACTATACTGTCATAGGTGACGGTGTGAATCTGGCGGCACGCCTGGAGAGCGCCTGCAAACAGTATGGAGTGCGGATCATCATCAGCGAATATACGTTCGAAGGACTGAAGGCAACATACCGCACGAGAGAGATCGACAAGGTTATTGTAAAAGGAAAAACCCAGCCCGTGCGTATTTTTGAGGTGCTGGATTATCATAATAAGAATACCTTTCCAAATATGATAGAAGTACTTGGAAATTTCAACAACGGTGTGGAATATTACAAGGATGGGCGGTGGGATGATGCGAAGAAATTATTTCAGGAAGGGTTGAAAGGAAATCCCGATGACCTCTGTTCAAAAATGTATGTGGAGCGATGCGACTACATGAAAAAGAATCCACCCAAGGGTGAGTGGGACGGTGTATGGGTCATGAAAACAAAGTAGGACTTTGATGGCAACCCGGGCACAAGGAAAGAAAATAAAAAAAGGGATCAAGAAAGACGCTAAGATCCACCTTCGGCAGGCTATTAAGATAGATCCTGACTTTTTGGATGCCCGCTATGAACTGGGATCTCTTCTTTTGTCTGAAGGAGAGCTTAAAGGTGCAGAAGAACAATTTAATAAAGTTGTCAAACTGGACAACAACCATGCTGAGGGTTATTATAAACTTGCCCTCATTAGTGCGGAAAACAGGAAAAACAAAAAAGCTAGGGACCTGTTTGAAAAAGCGGTCACCATAAAATTTGATGATACTAAAATCCAGTTTGATTACGGACTGTTCCTGAAAAAGCTGAAAAAATATGAAGAGGCTATAGAGCATTTCACCAAAGCTATTGAGGCAAACCAGAATTTTGCCGATGCTTATTTTGAATTGGCCATGCTCCTAAAGGATCCGGAAGATTATGACCGGGCCAAAAAGAATTATGAGACAGCTATTGATATCAGGCCTGATTACGGAGATGCGAACTATTATCTGGGGAAACTAGTGATGACAGGTATACAAAAAGACAGCGACGGGACGCTGCTTTTCAAGCCGGAAACAGACTATGCTGTCACATGTTTTGAGAAGGTGTTGAAGAAAGACGATACCTATTCCAAGGCTCACCTGCGCCTGGGAATGATTTACGCAGACCGTGATGAGCATGATGAGGCCAATAAACATCTAAGGCTTGAGCTGAAGCTAAACACTCGATCTTCAAAAGCCCTGTATCATCTGGGGCTGGTCTCAAAAGCCCTGAGCAAAGAAAAAGAGGCCATTAAATTTTTAAAACAGTCCCTCACCCATTATTCAAAAAGCTATCTCACTCATTTTCATCTGGGACTTCTACTAAAGGAAAACCAGGATATTGATAAAGGGATCACTCACCTGAACAAATCAGTTGAACTGAACCAGGAATTCGATGAAGCCTATTACTACTTGGCACGATTCTCTGAAGAAAAGAAAGACCCTGAATCTGCCAAGGAGCACTACATGAAAGCCATTGCCCGAAATCATAAACACCGGGATGCCTATTATCACTTGGGACTGTTAATGAAAAAACTGAACGTTATGGAAGAGGCCAAGGCCTACATGGAAAAAGCCATTGAAACGGATCAGAATTTCACCAAAGGATATTATCACTTGGGACTTATCCTGAATGACCCCAGCAATTATGCCGATGCCCGGAAATGCTATCTCACTGCCATTGACATAGAGCCCTCCTTTTTAATGGCTCATTATCACTTGGCCAATCTGCTCAGTTCCGGGCAACGATTAAAAAAAGACGGAACTCTGGTCATCAGAAAGGAATTAAAACTGGCCAAGAAGCATTATATTGAATCTTTGAGGCTGGATCCGAAATTCCCTAAAATCCACTATCACATGGCCCTGCTCTTAGAGGAAGAAGAGAACCTTACGGATGCTGAGAACCACCTGTTAAAGGCTATTGAGCTAAATCCGGATTACGCCAAAGCCCACTACCGCTTGGCATTGCTTTTCAGAAACAGGGAAATGGCGTGAATAAGGTTCTGCATCATCTGCACCGGGCCGTTGAATGTGACCCCAGATTTGCCGACGCTTATGTAAGCTTGGCTAGGGAATACAAGAAAGATGAAGATCCGTCTCATTATACTAAATTTATAAAAAAGCTATTAGCATAGACATGAAGCTGATAAGGGAATTAGAAAAACAACAGGTAGATTATGCTGGACAAAACCTTTTTGGCTTAGTTAGAAAAGTGTTTTTTCTTGAACTGGAACAGAAACGCCATTTATCCAACCTGCTTATTGAGTTGGGGCACTTCCATTTTGAAAACGGTGAAATCAAAAAAGCTCAGCGGATTTTTGAAGATGCAGAAATGGTGGATCCCTTGAATGCAGATGTGTATTACTATTTCGGGTTAGTCTACCTGAAACGCCAAAAATATAAAAACGCTCATAAGTCTTTCATTCATTGTGTGGAAAGGGATATTCACCATGCCGGCGCGAATCTTGAATTAGGAAAGCACTTTCAAAGAACAAAAGACTATCAACTTGCTGAAGTACATTTTTTCTGTGCCTTAGAGACATATCCCTATGAACCTGTTATTCATATTTTGATCTGTAAGTTATGTATTAAAACTAATGACCTGAGCTCAGCGAAGCATCATTACGAGAGCGCTCTTTCCATGGATGCTTCGAGTAAAGACAGAAAACTGGAAAATATATTAAATATTTAAAAATTTATCCCCACCTTTTTACAAAAAGGTGCTCTACTTCAACAGCACCATCTTCTTTGTCTGAACAAACTCTCCTGATACCAAAGCAAGATGGACTTGTTATTCACAAGTACTAATACATTCTTCTAAAGTATCAAATGCTTCAACTCCACAGCATCCGGTTATAAATTCTTCACATTCATTGCTTTCTTGATTGTAATAGTATGTTGGACATATTCCATCACAAGGACCTACTTCAGGCACAATATAGCATTCTTCTGGTAATAACTCTGGGTTACTTATCAAAAATATATAACCTGAATTACTAGCCCGAATCCAATATCCTTCCCCGGGGTGAATAACCTCTGCTTCCGAATAGCCATTTGGAGTAAAACCATAGATTGTACCCGGAATAATTAATCCATCAGGATCGTGTATATGTATGAAGTTAAATGAATTGGTAATGCCCGAAATAAGATTCCAACCCTCATTTAAGCTGATTGTAAGTTCAGTAATTGGAGTCCCCGTAATAGTGGTACTGCCAACTTCATTAAATCTCAACCAGTATCCCTTGCCTTGAATGAGACTTGTTTCAAGATTATATCCATCATCAAAAGAGTATAATGTTCCATCTATTGCTTCGGGGAATAAAGAATTATATGATGCATCTTCAACTTCAAGAGGTAAGCCCACAAGGTTCCAGTCCTGGAAGTAGTCTACCGTGATGGTGGCACTTTGGTCACCGCTGGTTGTAGCCATGAACAGTTGATAATCACCGGTACGATTATCTGACCAAAAACAATAAAGATTATTATCATTCCAAATGAGGAATGGATCTTTGTGAACATGATTCGAATTTTCCGGGTCATCATTGATCTTCTGTTCATTCACTACTTCCGTTGCACCTAATCCCATCGCTGCATAATAGACATCAGAATTACCATCCCGATAATCCATCCAGACTGTATGTATAACTGATTCTTTCAGAACAACAACAGGAAAATTCTGTTGTGGTGCTGACCCGGGATTTACATTCACCGCCAGTGAAAATTCAAGTGAATTCAAAGAAGCATAGTTGACATAAGAATTATTTTCCTGACTTACATGAAATCCGCAGGCAATAAAATTATTTTCAATGGATAAAGAAGGACCGGAAGAGGGGCAATAGGAAACAATATCAGAAATATTAGAAATCTCAACAGGTTCCTGAAAATTTTCTGACAAATAAGGCTTTCTCACAAGATAATGCGTCCGAAGGTTGGAAATATTATTGCGGTATCCAATATATAAATCACCATTACCGCCGAAAACCAAATCCGGCTGACAACAATCACAAGGTTCCATCTCTTCATTTGCAATGCCAACAGGTTCACTTGGAGAAAAATCAATTAAACCTGATGGAGATATAGCATAGCGAACACTGTTAAAAGAATAATTATTATTGTAACTATAATAAATGAGATGAAGTTCATTATCTACACCAACACCAATAATGGGATATGCCACTAAATACTGTTGGTCACTTACTTTTAAATCTTCACCCCAGGTCATCCCACCATCTGTAGATACATTTACATAAACGGATGTATAACCAGTGCGATCATCCATGAATACCACAACTATTTCATCACCACGAATTGCTATTTTGGGACCCGCTTGTATATATGCTACTACTGTATGAACATGAGAATTTATCATTACAGGGTCGGAATATGAATATCCTTCATCGATGGACTGGGCATAATAAACATTCAGATTGCCACCAGATTGATGTACCCATACCAGATGGAGTGTACCATTGGAATCAAAAGCAGCATAGGGAAATTTCTGATTAACGTTGTTTACAGAAATTATTTGATAATTCTGACCGAATTCAAATGAGGGTTGAGCATTTAAAACAATGGTAAAAACAAAAATAGCTGGAATTATCAGTTTTCTCATTATAAACTACCTAATACTTTTTTGAGAAAGTAAGACTCCGTCCGAAAGAATGAAATAAAATAATGGACAAATTTAGTAATACTCTCTTCAATTTACCCCATCCCTACTTTATTAAAAAGAGGTGGGTTTAGGATTTTCATATTTTAGTTTAGGTTCCAATTCGAAATCTTCAGTGGTTGACCCAAAAAAATAACAATGAAAAGCAATTTGGAACTTTTTAATCTTTCAGCGTAAAATCTCGTATACATGAAGAAAAAATTTTCCATATTCATATTGCTGTTATTTTCTGCACAGCTCTCAGCTTCCTTTTTGCATTTTGACTGCAATATGGCTTGTTGTCAGGATAAAATCATCAGTTGCTGTTTAACAGAACCTACCGAAAAAGAATGCCCAACAATGAGTGGAAATTGTAATACTGTTGTTTTCCTGCCGATTATTTCTGTTTCTACCGAAAGAGCAGAATATGAAAATAAATTATCAATAAATAAACTTATTCCGATAAGCAAGTTGAATGAAACAGTATTTCCATGTGTCCTGAATACCATAAATACCCAATTATCTTCAAAACCTCCAGCCGCATTTAATCTTCCCCTTCTGATATAGACAACTCCTTCTTGTTCTTTTAGTAGAAAAGAACATTTCAATTAAATCAGTTTTAAAAAAATAAAGGAGTTTGTCATGAAATATAATTTCATAAAAAAAATATTAGTAATCAGTTTTCTCTTTGGATTTTTAATAGGTCAATCTATTGATCTAAAGGGTCAAAAAATAGATATTTCCCAGAATGAGGTCGTTCTTGAAATCAGCGGTCTGGTTTGTTCATTCTGTGCTATGGGCTTACAGAATAAATTATCAAAGCTTGACCACCTTGATAAGTCAAAATACAACAAGGGAATTTTCATTGATGTGAAGCACCAATATGCAATAATAGCGGAATCTGAAAACGAAAATATTGACATTGACGAAGCAGTTAAATTAACAACTAAAGCAGGTTACGATGTAAAGATCATCTACACAAATCCTGATGGTGATAAAATCATAGCAAAAAAAATCGGAGGGGAAAAATGAAAGAAAAACTCATCAGTGTTCTGGCGTTATTTACCTCCACCGGTACATTATTATGTTGTGTACTTCCTGCTGTAGTTGCCACTGTTGCAGGGGGTGCAGCGGTTGGATCTATGCTGTCACTTTTCCCATGGCTGATTCCATTATCCAATCATAAGGAATGGATTTTTGGGACAGCTGGAATTTTGATTGCATTAAATGGCTTCATGGTTTTCAAACCCAGCAAAAAAACAGCCTGTGATTTGGAAGCCGGGGAAACCGGTTGTGAAATTACAGGTAACTTCAATAAGTATATGTTTTATGGAGCAGTATTCGTAATTCTATTGGGGGCTTTCTTTGCTTATGCTCTTGTCCCTGTTCTTGAATTTATTGGAGCGTGAAATGGCGAGAGTGAAAACAGTTCTACTGATAATTTTAACTCAATCCTCAATTATCATAGCACATCAACCCATTATGGATATGGCACCCCGATGGAACGGTGGATATGGAATTCAATTACGATATGAGAGGTTCGGCTCGGATAAATTCATCAATGGTTCAAATTCCTTAAATAGATTCTTACATGAAATCATGTGGTTAGAAGGTGTCTTTACATGGACCAGATCAAAACGAATTACATTCAAGCTTCCTTTTCATCAAATAAAGAATGGAAATGAAATTGACAATTATATCGGGGGATTGATTTTGGCTTTGCCTCTGAAAAAATACAGAAATTTCAACCAACATACACAAAATTTCGGAATTACTCCCCAGTTACAATTGCCTAATATAAATTCCAAAATCAGCGATAAGAGTCAATTTGGCGGTGGATTGAGCGTATCTTACAGTTCTGAATCTTTCTTATTTTATCAATTGTTTGATATTTACGTCTGGAATTACAGCGACAAAGATCCATTACTTGGATTTGATGTTAACCTTGGAATACACCCATACCATAATAATTCCTCAAATAGCGGTTTTTTTGCAATTTGGGATGTAACAGCAAAATGGACCCAAGGGTCAACTACAATTTTAAGCGGACCTGTTCTCATGCCCTATTATCAGAATATTATGGCACGTTTGGAAATTAAATATCCCCTAATTGAAAATGGAGAATATTCGCAATTTTCAAGAGGGTTGACCATTAATGCAGGAATCGGGTTCGTTTTTTAAAAAGAAAAAACCATGCAAAATCAAAATCGTGAATACCACCTACATGATCATCATCATGAAAAAAATGTTATTTCGGATGCACGGTTAGCCACCAGTGCAACTCTTCATTGTTTATTAGGCTGCGGCCTTGGCGAAATTGTCGGAATGCTCATTGCCATGCAATTAGGATTAGCCATGGTGCCTTCCATAGCACTCGCTGTTTCTCTGGGATTTGTTTTCGGATTTATCCTGGGAATGCGGCCCTTGCGGAAACACGGCTATTCTTTTACAAATGCATTTAAACAGGTGCTTCTTGCCGAAGGATTGAGCATTGTTTTTATGGAAACGGCAGAAGTGTTGGTGGAAGTCTATACACCAGGATTTATGCAGGCGGGATTATTTGATCCCATTTTATGGGGAGGAATGCTGTTGGCCTTGACTGCCGGTTTTATGGCTGCCTGGCCGGTGAATCTGATCATGGTAAAGCGAGGCTACCGGCACGTCCACTGAACTGTGTTTCTTCCGTCCCATATAGCATCCGGATACATTCTGGGAAAAGGTCTTAGCCGATGGGGAAATTCCTCATGGTCAACGGCACCATCTTCTTTGTCTGAACAAACTCTCCTGATACCAAAGCAAGATGGACTTGTTATTCACAAGTACTAATACATTCTTCCATAGTATCAAATGCTTCAACTCCACAGCATCCTGTTATAAATTCTTCACATTCATTGCTATCTTGATTATAATAGTATGTTGGACATATTCCATCACAAGGACCTACTTCAGGCACTATATAGCATTCTTCTGGTAATAACTCTGGGTTACTTATCAAAAATATATAACCTGAATTACTAGCCCGAATCCAATATCCTTTTCCGGGGTAAAGAATCTCTGCTTCCGAATAGCCCTCTGGAGTAAAACTATAGATCGTACCCGGGACAATCAATCCGTCAGGATCGTGTATATGTGAAAAATGAAGTGAATTGGTAATACCCGAAATAAGATTCCAACCTTCATTCAGGCTAATAGTGAGTCCATTGATGGTATTACCAGTGATGGTTGTATTACCAGCACTGTCAAAACGAAGCCAGTAACCCTCTCCTTCTATCATGAATGAATCAGGTGTATAGGCATCATCAAATGAGAAAAAAGTATTCTCTATGGCATCTGGGAATATTGTCAGGTAGTTGGGATCTTCTACTTCGAGTGGAAGGCCCACTATGTTCCAGCCAAATTGAAAAGAAACATCAATAAAATTATCCTCATCTGATCCTAAGTAAATATATTCATCACCTTCCTGGTATGGAATAAATCGAATTGGCACATAAAACATTTCGTCATGTGTACCTTCCCCCCAGTATACCGTTTGTGGTGGATCATTAGGGTTGTCAGTGTTTTCGGATGTATTATCGTAAACACATTTTGCATACAGTTCAGAACCTGCAGGAATATGAAGCATATATTGCGGTGTATAAAAACTCTGCCAATCAAAATCCCAGTTATTTATCCGAATAATAGGGATAGTATCATTCATAGGATCTAACGCATAAATTTCCCAAGATTTACCAAGTAGATGACAATGGGGAAATATCTGGATTAAACTAATATCTTGACTAACTTCTATAGATAATTCTACTTCTGTGATCTCCTCTGCTGGTAGCTCAAACCACCAATTGATCATCACCTGCTGCTGAACATATCTTTCAACAGGTTCATCCTTAAAAAAAATGTTCAACGAAGACTGATCAGTTTGGTCAGTATTTAATGGAGCATAATGAACCTGCAAAATAATATCAGAATTCGCAGGTATACTCTGCCCTAAGCCTGAAGGGAATAGAGAAGCTACATAACCGGGCGCATAGCCCCCCAACAGATCGGATATATTCTGTGTACCAAAACCTCCAAAACATTCATATCCATATTCTGGATCCTGTTCATCAAGATCATCCACCTCCCCATGCGGGACAGATACCAAGATAGCATGATGCACAGCCTCAGAATTTCCCGGGCGAAACTCAATTGCCGCGATATCTTTATCTTCATCAAAATTTGTATTTAACACAAAACAACGATAATCATCTTCAAAATTTCCCTCGATAAAATATGATTCTTCCATTTCTAACAAAACATCGGGTTCACCAATAGCAGAGCCCTCAGGGAAAATAGGCATTGGAAACTCCAAGGCTGGATCCCCCTGCACAGCACCATCACTAATCCATTCAAGAATATCATGGATTTGATTTTCTGTCAGGTACCTTTCTCCAACAAGTGTGCTATATGACCGATCGGGAGGCCAGGGTGGCATGATGGGCTCCCCATGCCTTGAATTTTCATCTCCTGCGATTGCGGAAGCAATCAAGTCCCTGTTTGAATATACTTCATTAAAGTTTGTTAGCGGGAGAAATGCTCCTATCTCCCCTGGTCTATGACATACTGTACAATTATTATATATTATTGGTGAAATATTTTCACTAAAGTTTATTGCAAAAAGTAATGTGAAGAATGCTTGTACTTTTATAAAGTGCTTTATCAAGGTTTCTACGTTAAATGTTAGCATTTTATTTTTCATAACTGACGAATTGGCAAGTGAAATGCACAAAAAACAGGCAGATAGTCTGGTTTGCTTTGGAATTTACAAGAGTAATAAGTACCATTTCCA
>JYMV01036621.1_pt1 | contig 13023 bp, 5 predicted proteins | sample 338911 | NCBI WGS metagenome assembly JYMV01 (sample SAMN03354496, study PRJNA234377) | hydrothermal vent metagenome | biome: Deep sea; feature: Hydrothermal plumes at the Eastern Lau Spreading Center, Western Pacific Ocean; material: Seawater | place: Tonga | collected 2009 | depth 2000 m m | reverse complement strand
GCAAACCAGCAATTTTTATTATATAGGATTGAGATAATAATAAAGTAACATTCTTATTGTTATATTCATGTAGTCAGAACAGATCACTATTTTGAAACCTAAACTTGTCTGACATTTTGGTGCCGGTCCCAAGCCAGGACCTAGATTGTTATGGTCATGTGACGTGTTTTGTATTGTGTTCAATGATTCGACTGAGATGTACCTGTTCATTGTGCTGATATTGGTGGATTTGTGATCGTCACTGTTTAAACTTTCTTTTCATAATGATATTTTAATAAGAAGTGTTGTTGGTGTTTAACGCCACTTTCAACACAATTTCAGCTATACCGTGGCGATGAGTTTTATTGGTGGAGGAAACCGGAGTACCCATAGAAAACCACCGACCTGCCGCAAGTCACTGACACACCTTATCACTAATGCTGTATATAGTACACCTCGCCATGAACGGGATTCGAACTCACAATAAGTAGAGAAATCGTATGAGTTATACATACCATTTGTGTCGATTATCTGTAAATCCTCGATATTGCTTAAGGATATCGACTTGGTCATTTTATTAGCATTAGCACCCCACTTTAAACAGTTTTCTCCATTTTGGCCAAGTTCTAGGTAAACTTCATGATCCCATCCATACATTGTCTGTTTCATAAACACATCTGAAAAACAACAATATCGATTGATGTCAAAAGAGCAAATAAATAAGTATGAAAGAGGAATATGCAAAAATGGCATTTGTCAAATATGTAAGAATTCATTGAATGAACAAAACTTTGATTGCCTTTCTTCAGTTTACATTTCAAGAGATTGAAATGACTAATATCTTATATAAACGTTAAAGAATACCGAAGGGGTAATCAGAAATGGATAATTCAGAGAAACTGGCAATATAAGGTACACAAGAAGACGAAGCACAAAACAAAAACAGAACATAGTATGTGTTGGACACCACTATACGCAAGCAAACACAAATAACGTAAATAAGACATGAGCTCTCCTACAAACATCTGGAGGTAAAAACGAACTTCACATCGTTATTCGTACACTAGATTTAGATGTCAAAATGCCTGATGATACCATTACCATTATTGTCTGTAACGAGTAGGCAGAAGGGCCCGGGTGGCTCAATGAGTTAGGTATTAGGATTACATAACAACTCCTATAAGCATATCACCAATAAGGCATGGGTTCGCGCCCGGCTTTGTAAATAACAAAAAAGGTGCACTCGACTCGCAGCCGCAAGTGATAAAGTTTACGAGTTGCATGCCCATGGTCGGTGGTTCTCTCCGGGTACTCCGGCTTCTTCCATCACTAAAACTTATCGCCATGATATAGCTGAAATATTGCTGAAAGTGGCGTTAGACACAATAAATAAAATCAATCAATCGAGTTGGCAGAAAACTTGTAGTTTCCTCCATACACTGAAACTCCTCTTTGTTGATTTACTTAATTTAAATTACATAGCTATTACTTTTATATCAAAGGCCATGACACGGCTGTTAGTTCGTCATAATAACTATTCGAGTTTTCCTATCTAAAGAAGGCTGGTAGTCATGGCAGAGCTGAAATATTTGAGCATGTTTCATTTGGTGTTTCCAATAGACATTTCGACAAGTAACAATCGTGTCGTTTATGGATCCACCCTGTTCACGATGATTCTACGAAAATCCCGATTTACCTACTTAGATTTTTACCATAGAAAATCCCCACATTATCCATACTTACACAACCATATTAAACACATAGTACTACAAATATTCCGATCAGGTCAGAATTCGGATGTACGGAGATAAGAAATACTATCTAATTGTCTCCCAAGAGATGCCACCCTTCTCAGAAGACCAATTGTTTTTTTATTACTGCAGGCTGTGGCCACTGTATGTTCCAATATAAGGATAATTAATATTAATGGCTCGGAATACACTTTAAAAGTATTCACGAAAAATAAGATCATTAATAATAATATAATAATAATACATACTTTTATTTTTCGGATTGCTTCGATTTCCTGTTGATTTTGTAATTGATGAGTCTACCATTGGTGTAAATATTTTGTATGATGTCATATCCTCTAGGGTTATACCAGGGTCCGCCACGAGCCTCTCTATCATCATTACCATAAACCTGAGAAGATTATCAGCTCTGTCTTCATCAATGATTAAGGTACTACAACCTAACTCTAGCTCCAGTTTTTGAGTGAGAGCATCATTCCATACATAGAATATTGTCTCGTTGTAATAGTTCCCAACCTGTAGTTTCTTTACTTTAAGAGGCACACGTTTTCCATTATCGATCGTCAAGGAAGAAATTTTCCCAGTTTCTTCCATAACTATTTGATGTCGAAATATTTCGTTTACAGGATGATCTTTGACCCCGGATATGATATCCATAAAGGGAAGATAACCATATTCTAAGGATTCTATTATCGTCGTTCTGTTTCTTTGAAGAATTTCTGCAACCTGCATGGTGCTGTCATTTAGTTGAAGAAATAATGGTATCCTGTTAGTGAAACGATTTGCTTCTTTTTTTATTTCTGTGAAAAACATTCGGCAATCAATAGTTGTCATAATAGAAACTGTAGGTTGTCTCAGTTCAACGTGCAAAAGAATTTCGAACATAGTCGTGAAAAATTGGAACAAAGAACACTTGTTTGCTTCAAGGATAGGTTTAAGATCTGTCACAAGTTTTCGTGGAATTTCGATTCTTTTAAATTCAAAGAAGTTTGGATCGGTAGAAATATTACCTTTGGTAGTAAGAGACATCGGTGTTAAGTCCTTAGGAATGACCGTATCCCAAAAACTGCGCAACTGCTTTTCATCATCAATCAATCGCCGTTCTATGTGAGCTGCGATATCTATTGCATCCACTTGGTCTTCTACCGGGGCATTTGGCTTCAAATCTTTCATGATCATCGATATTGAATTTAAATCTAAGGCAAGATGATTGAACAAGAAGCGAATTATTGCTCGCCTTCCATTTTTAGCGTAAAACACTCGCATGGGTAGATCTTGTGCAGGATCAAACAAATAATCGTCCAAATTTGGTGGGTGGCGTGTCTTGTGCTGTAGAAGTGATTTCGGGACTATCCGAAAGTCTATGCTACAATTATTTGGTTCAAGGATAACACGTTTGACGCCATATCTAATATCATCATGACCAGGGATAAATAGTGTTCGCAAAGCTGGATATTTAACATGTAATTTCTCAATAAGTGGCTGCCAATATTCAGGCATTGCTATTACGCTATCAACCACAACATCTCCGAACATATATAAAGACGGGTCATATTTGTTTCGGAGATACCCATTATATGCTCTTTTCTCGTACGGTGTCATTGAATTGTACACGGATGGGTCTATTTCCTTCTGATGTTGTTCTTCTTCGCCTCCGCTGTTTTCCAATATGTTATTAATAGACTCTACTAATGTTTGTATTGTTGTGCCGTCAGTGAGAAGCATGACTAGAGAAATTTTAGCATGCATTACTTTAAGCACAGTTTGTGCAAAAGTCATAGCCAACATCGAGTCTACTCCAAGAGCTGATATTAATGTCTCCTCATTCAACAATGACTTTTCTACACCAAAGACCTCACTGGCAAGGATAATTAACGCTTCCAGTATTGCATTCATTCTATCTTCTTTTGATAATGACATAATTTCATTCAGATCAAAGTTCAATTGAACAACATTTCTTTTTGCCTTCCTCTGTTCTAAGATCCTGTCCACAAACCCTCTAAATCTGTGTTTAACCAAATGCATGTCATCAGACTCTAGACCATAAGCAATTGTATCCCAGTCGAACGTTCCATAAGTAACCTGTGGAGAATTATTCTTAAGGGCTTCTAGAAAACATTTTCTGATGGCTGGTATGCTGAGCGAAAACATACCACGTCTTTCTAATATTTGTTCGAGGCTGTCATCGTTGATGGCCATTCCAACTTTAAGAGGTCCCCAATTAATGCTTTGCCCACTTAAACCCATGTTTCGGCGGTAGTGAGCTAGTGTATCGAGAAAAGCGTTGGCTGCACCATAATTTGTTTGACCCGCGTTACCAAATACTGATGTCATTGACGAATGCATAAAAAAATAATCTAGTGAGAGGTTACGAGAGACAAGATGTAGGTTCCATGTTCCAAGTACCTTTGGCATCAGAACCTTCTGCAGTTTCTCCTTTGACATAGAGACAAAAAGTGCATCATCAAGAACTCCAGCTCCTTGGAAAATTCCTTTAATAGGATATGGTATTTCTGAGAGTATGTCTTCGAATGTTTCTTCCAAAGACACAATATTAGTAATATCTGTCTGTGCAGTTGAGATATAACACCCATATCTTTCAGAAAGTTCTTTAATTTGAGCTTGTTTTTCGCTTGATGGCTCTCTTCTTGACAAACTGATTATGAACCCTGCTCCTTTTTCAGCCAGATATTTCATTAATTCCCAACCAAGTCCTGTCAGACCTCCAATTACAACATAGACTGCAGTTTTACGAAATATAAGATTTTCCGGTACTCTGATATCGCATTCGCTAATATCTGAAGACATTTCTACGTTAACAACTCTCCCAGGTAAACCAAAGATGGCGGCTCTGGATGGTTCCATATTTGATATATCCTTTGTCATTAATTTGTACTTTTGTTTTTTCATCCACGTGATGACGGACGGTACTATTTGTGGTAGCCTCGATTTCGACAACACTTCATCAACATTGACTGCTATAATATTAATGTGTGGAGACCTGGCAGTAACATATCGCTCCACCTGTAATGGTAAAAAATGTCTAAGCGATGCAATGACCTTTGTGTTCACAGCAGCATTCACAAGTCCATGAACAGTTCTGAGATCTATTTTTAACAGCGGAATGATAACATGTGTCATTTGATCAGGAGACTGAAGTTCATGCATTTTAAACACTACAACAGGTCCAGAGCGGCGTGATGCAATCATCTGTTTCAATATCAAAGCCATTGATTGGTGGTCGTCATCCGTTAAGATGCAATAGCTCTTTTTGGATGGTAGTTTATCTACCAAATCCCAAAGTAAGGTTGCATTTCGAAGCATTCCAGGAACATATGTGGGAAGATCTTTAACATTAGCAACACAAGATTTTGGTACGTTAATGACTGATTGAATTTTGAGTGGATAACAAGCTACAAATGTTTCATTAGCCCTGACTTTCTTAAAGTCATTGTCTAGTCTTGTACCAAGTACTTCGAATGTTAAAACGCCATATCCGTCCTTGCAATCATGAGGCCATAGGTCAACTGCTCCAACTGCATTTTCAAATGTTATCGGATAGAGCGTTTTATCATGAAGACAGGCTTGAACTGGTTTTATCTTTATTGAGTTACTAAAGAGGTCAGCATCTGTCTCTTGTAAGGAATAAAATGTATCTTGTAGACTGTCTGGTAGTATACTTCTGTATTCGGCAATGCAATGCTTATCAATAGATTTTATTCTTGGTATTTGCATTCGTTCAGAATATGGTTGCAGGACAAATTCATTTTGAAAAATGTTCCCGTTCCTGATTGCAAGTTCCGGACAATCGAACTGCTTACATTTACCACTTAGTATACTCAACAACTCAGTTATGCAATTCTTAATATCAGGGTCGACATCCACAAGGTACAGCTTAAAACTTTGCTCTCTGAGAACAGATCTGACTAGCCCCCACAATTGAGATCCCAATAGATTCATATGACAATCGATATCAATCGGTTGCGTGCTCTGGGTCACAACATACATTGGTATCTGTTCTGGTTTGTCCGCCATGAATCTTAATATTGTCAGTAAAATATCACAGTCGTTAACTATATCATCAAATAACAGTTCTCCACTATGCTTACGTTGCTCCATGTGCCCAGTTGCAAAAAGCAGACATATTTCTTTGTCTTCAACAACATTTTCCTTCCCAAAATGTTTCTCCAAGATTTCTTCTTTAATATTTGTAGTGTCATTTGGTATGTAGTAGATGATATCGAGGTCATGATTTAAGTGCTCTTTAAATGACGTAGCTGTGTCTTTTTCACGTGATATGAACACAAATATCCTGTCCTTGACCTTGTGGTCGACACTTATATTTTCTTTACTTATGTCATTTTTTTCTGTATCAGAATTGATGGATTCTTCAGAGGTAATTTCTGTTTCAGATTTACAGAGAAAACTGCAATCTTTGTCTTTGTCTGATATTGTTTCTTCATCTTCTTCCCGTTGAGTCAAATCAGTGCTTGTTGAATTAGCACCTGTGCATAATTCTATCTCGGTCCAGACAATTTTGTGTGCAATGTCACCATTTGATCTGTCAGATTGTTCAATGGACCGAATAACAAAATCTTTCACCTCAGCTACAACTATGCCATCCGTTTGCAAAAGGAGAAGATTATATGTTATTTCGTCTTTTGAAAACGTCTTGAGATTCATGTATGCAAGCATATTTTTCTCAGGAGCCCGTCGTAAAATTAATTTTCCAAAACCTGCCGGAAGTAATTGGCCTGAAGGTCGTTCGTCCATCAAATCCTGGACAATTCCAGGAGTCTGTAATAAGCCATCAAGGACTGCAGGGTGGAGGTTTGTTGTGTTCAAATCATTCATTAGTAAATCAGAAAGTGTAACGTCAACAAGACATTCGTTTTTATTTTTATATCCATTTCCCAAAATCTGCAGATCTTCACCGTATGAAAATCCCAATGTCTTTAATGTTTCGTAAGTCTTTTCCTTTGGATGGTATATTGTACATCTCTCTCTTATCTTTTTAACATCAACCAAATTAAGTCTGAAATCTTCCTTGATTTTTGCAGACGATCCTCTAGCAATAACGTCATTTCCGGTTTGAATATTGAACGTCAAATTATTTCCGGGTTCCAAGGATTTTAAGATAACAAAGGCCTCACAGGGACTTCCTGGTGATAAACGTAGGGGTCTGTAAAATTCAACAGCTAGTTCCAAATTAAATGGTGACATCTCTAGCAGATTCTTACTAGCTTCTAACCCAACTTCGGCGTAAAAAGCTCCTGGAACTAAAATATTACCAGCAACATTGTGCTCGTACACGTATGGAGTAGAGGAGGTACTTATGTCGATCTTGAATGGTGTTTCGTCATCAGACTGTCTTTTAATGAACGGATGTGTCGATGTCAGCCGATTCCGTCCTTGCTTTCTCAATTTTGTACTGTCCGCTTCAAATAGTGACTTCATCCGGTTTGGTATGTATTTCGGAATGTCTGATGTTATTGAGGTGTATGGATTGATGCGTTCCACATTTAAATCTATTCCGTACATGTATAGAGCAGCAAGAGATTCCATGATACAAACCCTTTCAGAATTTACATTCATAGATATTAAGTCTACCGCTTTTGATTTGTTGAAACTATCACTTAAATGTGCCTTAAGGACTGGCTTTGGGCCAATTTCTAGAAATATGTTCAATGTTGAAGGAGCGGCTGAATTTTGTACTGCTTGTTGAAATTGTACAGGTTGTCTAACGTTCTCCTTCCAGTATGTATTTGTAACAAATTGGTCTGGTTTAGACCTTTCTCCAGTAACTGTTGACATGAGTTCTACATTTGGAGTGTTACCACTTAATCCTTCCAAGGCATGTTCTAATTCTTTGCTAGCCTTTTCTGTGTGGTGACTATGGTAAGCACATTTAACATTTAATACTCGTAAGAATACTGGATTATTTTCCTCTTCGCTTTTAGTTTTGATGGTCTTAATCATTTCATTCACAATGTCGATATCTCCAGAGACGGTGCATGATACAGAACTATTGTAAACCGCAATGTTAACCTTCTGATCGTATTCCTCACACATCTTTCCTACCATTTCTGTATCACTATTGCCAACAACAAACATGGATCCACCTGTCGCTCTTGACAGAATTTCAGATCTGTGATATATGACCTTGACAGCATTCTCTAGTGTCAGAGCACCTGATGCATACGCAGCGGCTACTTCCCCTACAGACTGACCAATCACAACATTTGGAGTTATTCCATAATATTTCCAAAGTTCTGTTAAACCAACCTGACATGTGAATATTGCGAGATGACCAACTAATGGATTTGATAAGTCAGCTCCCTGTTTTAATTTATCATAAATGGACCATGATGTGTATTCTCTCAACAGAGTATCAACTTTTAACACTGCGGCTTTAAACTCCGCTTCGGTCTCTAAAAGTTCTCTGCACATCCCAGTCCACGTGGTCCCCACTCCACAAAAGACAAAGATAATATTTGGTGGATTCAGGCCAGGTGGTTTAACGTCTGAGATTGTTTTCATTTGTACATCTGCCTTTTTCAACAGTTCCTCTTTACCTTCTGCAACCAACGCTACTCTGTATTTGAAATGTTCCCGTCTACAAGAACTTGTGTATGCAATACTGTTTAAACTATCAATTGATGTGTCTCGTAAACACTGAGCAAAATGGTAAAGGCTATTTGCAAGACCACCATTGTCAAGAGCAGATAGAAAAACTATATATTTTCGTCCGTCTTCTTCCCTAGTTTCTTGTACTCCTTCTGCTGCCAACTGTTTAATGATGGCATGACTGTTTGTACCTCCGAATCCGAAGGAGTTAACACATGTCATACGAGTGCCATCCTCCAGAGTACACCAATCCGCAACATCTGTCGAAACTTCCATATTATACTTCGGGAAATTAATTTTTGGATTTGATCTTTCAAAATGTAGTGACTTCACCATCTTTCCATACTTCATCATCAGCAACACCTTGGTAATGCCAGCAACGCCAGCTGCTGATTCTAAATGACCAATATTTGTCTTTACTGAGCCAATTTTCAATGGTTTCCTGCCCTCTGGTTCTTCCGGCATGTACTCCTTAAAAAATTCACCAAGACTGTTTGCTTCTATAGGATCCCCAACAGGAGTACCAGTACCTACAAAACGAATACTGAAGCTAAAGCAATTGCGTCCGCATAATACAGGTGATATTTACTAGTCATGCATTTACAACTACCTATGCAATCAGTGCCTATCACCACTGATGTGATTTCGAATCTCGATCAACGCGAGGTGTACAACATTATGTGATAAAGTTTGTCAGTGACCTGTGGCAGGTTGATGGTTTTCTCCAGGTACTCCGGTTTCGCCACCAATAAAACTGACAGTCACGATATAACTGACATATTGTTGAAACTGGCGTAAAACACCATAAACCCCCTCTCACATTTGGATGACCTTCAGATTATTCCACGCTCGTCTTATCAACACTATACGCCATAAGCTGGCAATTGACTTGTTCTGTCTTTGACTGGTGAACTGACTAAATACATATAGATGTATTAAGAATAGTCATATATCACGACAGGTAAGATTAAACCCCATCTTTCATTTTGAAATGGTTGTTGTATGCAATCAGTGCCTAGTACCACTAACGTTGTGAGTTCGAATCCCGCTCATTGCGAGGTGTACTTGATACAACATTATGTGATAAAGTTTGTCAGTGACTTGCGTTTTCTCTACCAGAACTGAACGCCACGATATAACTGACATATTGTTGAAAGTGGCATTAAACACCATACCAATAACCACCACCATGTAAACTTACCATGAGCTTCAATATACTGTACTAGATTGGGATTGACATTGTTGTCCTCATATACTGACTGAAGAAGTTCAGTCTGCATTTGAATAGATGGCGCTGTAATGGGGGTCATTGTCCGTCCATCTTGATTACATCCTGTTGCTATGGTAGCCCATATTTTGTTACCGTCTTCTCTAGCCTATAATATAATAAGTGGAAATAGATTTAGCTTATGTGATATTACTTCATAGATAATATGGACGAGTAAATTACTAATTTGCTTTTAATAGGAAAAGACCCTTGCATTCAACAGTAAAAGTAATACAAAAGCGAAAAACTACAGATAATACAAGAGAAAAGTTCTGACGTTTGAAGATACGAAAGGAGATAATCCAAAACCGTCAATTGAAGAAGGATAGACACTACAATGACCAATAGAAAAAAAGAACAAATAGACAACTAATGGCCCAGAAAACACTACACATAAAGCTAAAATCCTTTGGTGCACTCATTGCTACAGATAGGTAAGCAGTTCCTAATCCACTACTGGTACTCGTTAAAGATCATAAAGATAATGTTTACAGTGTCAACGAAAAGACGTTAGATTGGTCATAATCTAACCATTACCGAAATGACCTGTTAAAACTCGTTTTGCATTTTTGATAAATTGAAATATTTCCGCTCCTGATAATTTAGCATTAAATCAATATCTTCGATGTTCATTATTCATTTGTTAATAGCATTAATTTATAATCCCCCAAGCAAAAAACAAAAAATACAATAGTATAATTCCTTTTATGCCTATTTAATTGTCGTAATCTTTTTTAAATGGCTACCTCTTTCAACCTCTTCAATACAATAATTCCACCCCCTTCACCACGTATATATCCATCAGCTGTATCTGAAAATGCTTGACATTGTCCTGTGGGTGATACCATTCTAGCTTTTGCGAGGGGAATTAGGATATCAGGATATAGAATACTGTTGACTCCTCCACATATTGTCATGGAACAGTCTCCTTAAAATAAATAAGATCAATGGAAGTTAAACCACATGGCAAATCGGTTTATAACAGACGAATTAGGACAGTGGGTTGGACTATTACCATATGATCTTCTGCCTCCTGTGTATCCATATATTTTAGAATTTATTTCTCTTTTTGTATTTGGGGCTACTAGTATGGTTGATATTTGAGAAATAATAGATACACATGTGTACATTTGTATTACTAGTATGTGTTTAAGGTTGGAAATCTGTTAATGGAATTGAAACTGATAATAGCTGAGAAAATAATAAATACATTTGTGTCTTGTGTAACAAAAGTGTTTCATAAGAAAGGAAGGTTTTCAATGTATTTAAATCATAATGAAACATATATAATCACAACTAATTAAAGTTAAGCGGATGGCTAGGGTTTGGGTTTTGGTGTTTAACGCCACTTGCAACAACATTTCAGCTATAACGTGACTATCAGTTTTATTGGTGGAGGAAACCAGAGTACCCGGAGAAAACCACCGAACTGTCACTGACAAACTATCACATAATTTCGTATCGAGTACACCTCACCATGAGCGGGATTCGAACTCACAGCGTTAGTGGTGATAGGCACTGATTAAATAGGTAGTTGTAAATCCAACTACCATACGATCTCGACCAGGATGGCCTTCGAAGTGGATGGTAGGTCACTAAAGAAAGAAATGTAATAGAAAAATCTGATATAACTTACTACTTTTAAGAGCTTGTGAAGCCAAGTGTATGGCTACTAGTGATGAACTACATGCAGTATCAATAGACATCGATGGTCCCAGGAGGTTATATACATAAGATACACGAGCTGCTACAATACTGGGGGCTGTTCCTGTCAGCGTGTAGTTACTGGCTACGGCGGGATCCTCCGTTGCTGAACTTTTGTAATCATCATTCATCACACCTATAAAACAATTTTACGAATAATATAGGGGTTAGGTTTAGGGGGTTATGGTGCTTAACGCCACTTTCAACAATATTACAGTTATATCGTGGAGGCCAGTTTTATTGGTGTAAGAAAGCGGAGTACCCGGTGAAAACCACAGACGTGTCACAAGTAACTGACAGGCTTTATCACATAATACTGTATCGAGTACACTCTCGAACGGGATTCGAACTATAGTGGTGATAGACACTGATTGCACAGTTAGTTATAAATCTAACTACAATACGATCACGACCACGATGGCCCCTGGGAAGTTATTTGTCCTCTATAACACCATATTTCATCTCCACCGACATATTTTCCCATGCAGTACAACATTTACGGAACTATCCGCGGGATAGAAATATTGTATAAATGTATACTAGCCAAACAATCATATTTACGTAAGATGTCAACGACATCAGCAGGGAATAAATCGTATCAAAAATATTATCCATGGGGGACACTTTTCTTGGGCGGTGCGAGATAAAAGTCATGCTTACACTTTCAGGCCTACAGGTATTTACTCTATGTTTATTAGTAAATGTGCTTGTAGATGGAGATAGTCACTACATTTGTATCATAGTGGACAAAAGCATTCTGACGTTTTAAATTTTCCGTATATATTCCATATACAAATACAATTTTTCAAATCATTATCGTGAAGCGAATTCTTGTCTGATTTTGATATATTTTTAATTTAAAAAATAGAAAAGTATATAGTTTATGCTGAATGTGACTAGTGTGTTTTTATTACACCTAGGTTCACCCCGTATGTCGTGACGTCACCAATAAGTCATAAGCCTGTTAAATCTTTAGGTACTCAAAACGAGCTCCCACTCATAGCTGTTGTCCGATTGGTATATATATTTTAAAAAATAAGAAAATTCAACAAACATCTAATTATTATTAAATTGAACCATTCGTAACCCCAATTACTGTTGCGATTTTATAGGTCTTTCTAAATAAAATGAAAAGCGCTCACATCAAAAGCTACAGTAACAGATTTAGTATTTCATGTTTACATATGTACCTATATATACACCAGTTTTGGTACCATGTATGTCCTTCCGTTTTATTCCGCCATCTTCCAGTGCCATGTGTACGCATTCTAATACATATCTTTGTTGGGGGTCCATTTTAGCAGCCTCTGGTTCACTGATACCAAACATTTTATTGTCGAATTCGTCAAAACTGTAATACAATTTATAATGTACAATATAATACTGTGAATTCAATTTTCCTCGCTGAATATCAATTTTCGTGGTTTCCAAATACGAAATTTAGTTCGCCATGAAAGACACGTGTAATAAGAGAGGTTACGAACAAGTATCTAAACCACGAGGAAGGTGTACTCGATACAACATTATGTGATAAAGTTTGTCAGTGACTTGCGTCAGGTCGGTGGTTTTCTCTGGGTACTCCGGTTTCCTCAACCAATAAACTGACCCGCGCAGAGCTCCAGATAATTTTCAAGTCCAAAGGGTAATTACCCCCTACTTTTGAAAATGATGGGTATTTGCATATTTCCTTTGCAC